>Ga0302279_10000561_pt1 | contig 54217 bp, 50 predicted proteins | sample III_Bog_N3_3_FD_194541 | JGI IMG/M metagenome (GOLD analysis project Ga0302279, IMG submission 194541) | Peat permafrost microbial communities from Stordalen Mire near Abisko, Sweden - III_Bog_N3_3 | ecosystem: Environmental > Terrestrial > Soil > Wetlands > Peat | place: Sweden: Abisko... | reverse complement strand
CCGAGCTGGGCTGGCAGCCTCAGGTGCCCGAACTGGAAGCCATCATCCGCAGCGCCTGGGAATGGAAGCAGCGCTTCCCCCAGGGCTACGCCACGCCCGGGCAGACCCCGCGCTGGTGAACCGGACGCCGGGGGCCGGCCAATTTCAAGTCCTGGCCGGCCGGTCCCGATGAAAGGGAAGACGAGGGCCGAACATGCAGTGTTCTCCCGATCTTCCGGATCCCAGCTCCCTCACCCACCTCCTGTTGGAAACGGTGCTGGAGGGCATGGACGCCTGTTTGGCAGTCACCGATCCCCAGGGCGTCATCGTGTGCGCCAACCAGATGTGGCAGGCCTTCGCCGGCGACAACCCGCTCCTGGCCGGGTGCGGGGTGGGCACCGACTACCTGGAGGTGTGTGAGCGGGTGATCAAGGGGCCGTCGGGGGACCTGTCCATCGTTGCCCTGGGGATCCGCAGCGTGCTCACCGGCAAGGTGCCGCGGCTGAGCCTGGACTATCCGCACCGGACCGAGGCGGGCACGGCCTGGTTCGCCATGCTGGGCGGGCGCGCCCTGCACGCCGGCCTGGGGGCGGTGATCCGGCACCGGGACATCACCGAGCGCATGACCATGGAGCAGCGGCTGCGGCGCAGCGAAAGCCTGTTCCACCTCACCACCGAGAACGCCCGCGATCTGATCACCATCCTGGGCACCAACGGCAAGGTCCACTACCGCAGTCCCTCGTACCGCAAGACCCTGGGCTACGCCGAAAAGGAGTTCAACCTCATTCCGGTGTTCGAGCTGGTCCACCCGGAGGACCGGGCCCTGTTCCAGAACGCCCTGCGCCAGGCCGCCAAGCAGGGCCTCACCGGGTTGTTCGAGTTCCGCCTGGGCCACCGGGACGGCTCCTTCGGCCTGTTCGAGTCCCAGGCCTCGGTGGTGGACACCGGCGGCGGCGAGGAGACGGTGCTGCTCATCAGCCGGGACATCACCGAGCGCAAGGCGGTGGAGGAGGAGCAGGCCCGGATGGAGATCCAGCTCCGGCACGCCCAGAAGATGGAGGCCGTGGGCCAGCTGGCCGCGGGCATCGCCCACGAGATCAACACGCCGATCCAGTTCGTGGGCGACAACCTGCGCTTCCTGGACGGCTCCTTCCAGAGCCTGCTGCGGGTGGCCCGGGCCGGGGCGGAGCTGGGCGAGCGGGTGGGCGAAGACGGCGAATTCCGGGCGGCGGCGGCCGAACTGGCCCAGCGGGTGCACGAGGAGGAACTGGACTACCTGGCCGAAGAGGTGCCCAGCGCCATCCAGCAGTCCCTGGACGGGATCGCCCGGGTCTCGACCATCGTCAAGGCCATGAAGGTGTTCACCCACCCCAGCTCCGAGGGCATGATGGCGGTGGACATCAACCAGGCCATCGAGAACACCCTGATCGTCAGCCGCAACGAGTGGAAATACGTGAGCGAGGTGGAGCGCGGCTACCAGGAGGACCTGGCGGACGTGGTCTGCTCGCCGGGCGAGTTCAACCAGGTGGTGCTGAACATCATCGTCAACGCGGCCCACGCCATCGCCGAACGGCAGGTGCGCGAGCCCGAGCACAAGGGGCTGATCCGCGTGGAGACCCGGGCCAGCGGCGAATGGGCGGAGATCCGGGTGAGCGACAACGGCTGCGGCATCCCCGAACACCAGCAGCCGCAGATCTGGCTGCCGTTCTTCACCACCAAGCCGGTGGGCAAGGGCACCGGGCAGGGCCTGTCCATCGTCCACTCCATCATCACCCGGCACCGGGGCACCGTGGCAGTGACCAGCACCGTGGGCCAGGGCAGCTGCTTCCTGCTGCGGCTGCCCTTCGATCCCACCCGCGAACAGGAGGCCTCATGAAGCGGCAGATCCTGTTCGTGGATGACGAGCCCATGGTGCTGCGGGCCATGGAACGCGGGCTGCGCTCGGCCCGGGCCGAATGGGACATGCGCTTCGCCGAAAGCGGCGCCCAGGCCCTGGAGCTGATGGCGGCCCAGCCCTGCGACGTGATCGTCACCGACATGCGCATGCCGCGCATGAACGGCGTCGCCCTGCTCAAGGAGGTGTGCCGGCGGCATCCGGCCACCATCCGCCTGGTGCTGTCCGGCCACGCCGACCAGGAGATGGTCGCCCAGTGCGTGGGGGTGGCCCATCAGTACCTGTCCAAGCCCTGCGACACGGAGCGGCTGAAGCTGGCCGTCCAGAACGCCCTGGCGGTGGCCGAAAGCTCCGGAGACCTGGCCACCCGCAGCCTGGTCGGCAGCATCGACACCCTGCCCAGCCTGCCGGAGCTGTATTTGCAGATCATCAAGGCCCTGGAGCGGGAATCGGTCAGCACCCAGGATCTGGCCCGGATCATCCAGCGGGATATCGCCATGACGGCCAAGATCCTCAAACTGGTCAACAGCACGTACTTCGGGCTTCGGCGGGCCATCGAGACCCCGGCCGAGGCGATCACCTACCTGGGGGTGGAAACGGTCAAGGCGCTGGTGATGGTCAACGGCATCTTCGAGCAGGCCACCGCCTTCCGGGTGCCCGGCTTCACCCTGGACGATCTGTGGACCCACACCCTGCGGGTGGCCAGCGGCGCCTTCCGGATCACCCAGCTGGAGCACGCCGAGCACGCCCTGCAGGAGGAGGCCTTCGTGGGCGGGGTCCTGCACGATCTGGGCATCCTCATCCTGGCCAACGCCCACCCGGAGGCGTACGGACGGGTGGTCCAGGCCGTGCGCGGCGGCGCCCTGCTGCTGGAGTGTGAGCGGGACGCGTTCCAGACCAGTCACCCGGAGGTGGGCGCCTACCTGCTGGGGCTGTGGGGCATCCCCGCCCCTATCCGGGACATCGTCCGGCACCACCACCAGCCGAACGGGAGCGGGGCCGCCCCCAGCCTGCCGCTCCTGGCGGTGCATGCCGCCGATCTGATCGCCGGTCACGGCCTGCATCCCCTGTTCACCCCGGTCCTGGACCCGATCCAGGAGCTGGGCCGGAGCCTGGATCCGGCCCGGCTGGAGGCCTGGCAGTCCCTGCTCGACGTGCCCGACGACCAGGCTGGCCTATGGTCGGCCGGCCATTGAGCCCGGCCCCGGGAGCCGTCCCCGTCAACCCAGCCCCGCGTCCGTCCGAAGGAGCCCCATGACCGCCCGGATCCTGCTTGTCGATGACGACGAGAACATCCTGCACGCCTATACCCGCAACCTGCGCAAGCGGTTCGATCTGGACACCGCTTCCAGCGGGTTCGCGGCCCTGGAGATGCTGGCGTCCCAGGGCCCCTACCAGGTCATCGTGGCGGACATGCGCATGCCGGGCATGGACGGCATCCAGCTGCTGGCCCGGGTCAAGGCCGCCCATCCGCATCTGGTGCGGATCATGCTCACCGGCAACGCCGACCAGACCACCGCCAAGGAGGCGGTGAACCAGGGCGCCATCTTCCGGTTCCTGACCAAGCCGTGCGAGCCGGACCTGCTCGCCGTGTCCCTGGACGCGGCCCTGGACCACTTCGCCCGGGCCGCCGCCGAGCGGGAACTGCTGGAGCAGACCCTGCAGGGGGCCATCCGCATGCTCATGGATCTGCTGAGCATGCTGGCCCCGGCCTCCCTGGGCCGTTCCAACCGGATGGGCGACCTGGCCGTGAAGGTGGGCACCCAGCTGGCCATGGCCGAGACCTGGCACCTGGGCGTGGCCGCGCTGCTGTCCCAGGTGGGGCTGCTGACCCTGCCGTACTCGCTCGCCACCAAGCTGCAGGCCTCCGAGCGCCTGGACGAGAACGAGGAGGCGCTGCTGCACCGGGTGCCGGAGATCGGCGCCCAGCTGATCCGCAACATCCCACGCCTGGAGCCGGTGGCCGAGATCCTGCTCTATTCGCAGAAGCGTTTCGACGGCGGCGGCTTCCCCGAGGACGCGGTGGCGGGCAAGGCGATCCCCATCGGCGCCCGGGTGGTGCACGTGCTGGCCGACTACATGCGGCAGCCCCCGGACCGGGATGCCCGGACCGCCCTGGGGCAGATGGCCCAGGATCCGGCCCGCTACGATCCCACGGTGGTGGCGGCCCTGCAGGTGGTGCTGGCGGAAGAGGCCGTCGCCCAGGCCGGCATGGCCCGGGGCCTGCTGGTCAGCGAATTGCGGGCCGGGCAGACCCTGGTGCAGTCGGTGGAGACCCTGGACGGCTGGCTGGTGGCCCCGGAAGGCACGGTGCTGGGCCCCCACCACCTGGAGCTGATCCGCAACTTCCACCGGGTGAACCGGGTGCGCGAACCGGTGCAGGTGATCGGGACGCCCTGAGCGGGGAGGCACCCGAGGCCCATGGCCCGATTCGACCGCTCTTTGGCCGCCCGGCGTATGGGCGCCGGCGCCGGCCGGGTCCATGCTGGCGGTGGGAATGTTCCCGCCGCGGAGTGCAGATGCCCATCCCCCCCTCGACCCTCGCCGCTTCGGCCCTCCTGGTCATCGATGTCCAGGACTCCTTCAAGGTCCTGCCCCGCTGGGAGCGGCGCAGCAACCCGGACTTCGAGGTCCACGTGGACCGGCTGCTGCAGGCCTACCGCACTGCCGGACTGCCGGTCTACTTCGTCCTGCACGCGGACGCCGACGAAGCCTTCCAGACCAGCAGCCCGCACTACCGGCTCATGGACTTCCTGGCGCCCTTGCCCGGTGAACCGCTGCTGCACAAGATCACCCGCAACTGCTTCACCAGCACCCCGCTGCAGCGCCTGCTGCAGCGGCAGGGGGTGCGCCGGCTGGCCATCACCGGCATCCAGACCGAGCAGTGCTGCGAAACCACCGCCCGGCTGGCGGCAGATCTGGGCTACGACGTGGACTTCGTGCTGGACGCCACCCGCACCTTCCCCATCCAGCACCACGTGGACGGGCGCCTGGTGGGCGAGCTCGGGGTGGCCGAGATCGCCGAACGGACCGCCTACGCGCTGCGGGACCGGTTCGCCCGGATCGTGGCCACGGACCAGCTGGTCCGGGAACTGGCGGCCCTGTGAGCCGGGTCCTGTTCCTGCTGCTGCCCGGGGTGGAGCTGCTGGACTTTGCCGGGCCGCTCCAGGCGCTGCATGAGGCGGTCTCGTTCGGCTGCGCCTACCAGCTGCGGTTCTGCTCTCCCGATCCGGAGCTGGCCACCGACCAGGGCCCGGGCCTGAGCCGCCTGGAGCCGCTGCCGGCGCCGGAGCCGGGCGATCTGGTGTTCATTCCCGGCAGCCCGGCCTTCCATCAGTCCCGGCCGGCGCCCGGGGTGCTGGAATGGCTGTGGCAGGCCGACCGGGTGGGGGTGCGCTTCTTTTCCATCTGCACCGGGGCCTTCCTGCTGGCCGAAGCCGGCCTCCTGGACGGGCGCGAGTGCACCACCCACTGGGCCTACGTGGAAAAGCTGCAGCAGCGCTGGCCCCAGGCCCGGGTGCTGGGCAAACGCCTGTTCGTATCCAGCGGTCCGGTCACCAGCAGCGCCGGCATCGTCGCCGGGGTGGACATGACCCTGGATCTGCTGGAGCTGGAACACGGGCCGGTGCTGGCGGCCCGGGTGGCCCGGGAGCTGGTGGTCTACCTGCGCCGGGACGGCGCCCACGGCCAGCACAGCGTCTACCTGGACTACCGCGGGCACCTGCACCAGGGCATCCACCAGCTGCAGGACTGGCTGGTGGCGCACCCGGCCGAGGACCGGCCGCTGGCCGAGCTGGCCCGCATGGCCGCCATGAGCGTGCGCAACTTCACCCGGCAGTTCCGCGCCTGCACCGGGATCCCGGTCCAGGAGTACCGCACCCGGCTGCGGCTGGAGCGGGCCCGGGACCTGATGCGCGACCCGGCCCTGACCCTGGAGGCGGTGGCCGGGCAGTGCGGCTTCGGCGAGGCCCGGCGCCTGCGCCGGCTGTGGCGGCAGACCTTCGGCACGTCCCCGTCCGCGGCCCGGGGGCACGCGAAGGGGTCGCCGGGTTCGGGTCGGAGCGCTAGCGATCCGGCTTGATCACCGGTGACTGGGCCAGACCGCAATGGGGGCAGGACCGGTTCGGGGCGAACAGGACGCGCAAAGAAAACACGATCAGGAACGCAAACAGCATTTCCCGGGAGGCGGGATCGGGCGCCAGGCGGAACAGGGCCGACAGGGCGGCAAAAACAGCAAGGCGGGCCAGGAAGGCGGGGATGCTCATGGGATCTGCTCCATGACGGGCAGCCAGGGTGGCACCCAGGTGGAGCCTCGGGCCGACGGGGCCGGCCCGAGGGCGTTTTACATCTGCCTAACTTGGCCGTAAGAGTACGGATGCACTTGCGAAACGATGTTCAGGTTGGTGGGAACCGGACTCGGCCCGATGGGGGGCATCTGGTCTATGCAATGGTCCATACCGCCAAGCAGAGCTCCGCCAATGATCCCTGTGCCTGTATTTCCGGTCGCTGCTCCGCCCAGGCCGCCCAATACCGCGCCCTTGGCCATGGCTGTCCCCAGACCCTGGGTTACGGGCGGCCTTGGAGCAACCGGCGGTTTATGGGCGAAGTCAGCCGGATTGTGGGGTTTGTTGACAAAGGGACCGAACATACCGCCCCGGATGGCCTCCAACTGAGTATCTGAGAGAGGCGAGAGGTTGGGCTTGGATGAACTCATGAATGACCTCTGATAATGGGGCCTCAAGGAAGCCCGGGGTTTCATTTGCCAACATGCTCAGAGGGGGGCCTGGGTTCCCATCCTGCCCAATGATTTCGGCCAGGTGCGATTCGGGGGTGGGTCGCAGCTTCCTTCACCCGGCCATTCCGCGCCTGCACCGGGAACCCGGGGAGGGTGATGATACATTAATGTATTGCTCCCCTTCCGGGCCGCCCAGCGTTGGGTCGCCACCCCCTTCTGATAGCGCGCCATGCGAACCCTTGCCCTGAAAATCGCCACCCTGCTCGCACTCGCCGTGGGCGGCCCGGCGGTGCACGCCGAAGTGGTCCTTACCAACCACAGCAGCCTGCCCGTGAAGATCCTGCTCCAAAGCGCCAAGGTCTCCCATGGCGTCCTCACCCTGGCCCTCTACCCGGGCGGGTTGGAGGCCGTGCCCGGCACGAACCGATGGGTTGCCCAGCTCGATCTCCTGTAGCGCGTCTCGGGCCCGGTCACAGGGTCCGGGTCTGGCCGCCGTCGATGTCCAGGATCGCGCCCTGGCAGTAGCCGGCCCGGGCCGAGGCCAGGAAGGCGACCGCGGCGCCGATCTCGGCCGGGTCGCCGAAGCGCGCCACGCCCGCTTCGGCGGCCATCTGCCGGCCGGCCTGCGCCGGGTCCAGGCCGCGCTGTTCCGCCAGCCGGGCGATGCGCAGGGTCAGGCGATCGGTGGCGATGGAACCGGGGTTGATGGCGTTCACCCGCACCCCATCGGCCACCCCGCGGTCGGCCAGCACCTTGGTCAGGTTCATGAGGGCCGCGTTGACCGCGCCGCCGATGGCGAATTCGGCGCTGCCGGTGCGGCCGCCGATCCCGATGATGTTGACGATGGCGCCCCGGCGCTGGGCCAGGTGCGGCCAGGCGGCCCGGGCGCAGCGCATGGCGCCGAAGAACTTCAGGGCGAAACCGTCCTGCCAGGCGGCTTCGTCCAGGCGCAGGAAGTCGCCGCGCTGGGTGGCGCCGGCGTTGTTCACCAGCAGATCCAGGGCGCCGAACTGGGCCAGGGCGAAATCCACCAGCCGGGCCGGGGCCTCCGGTTCGCGCAGATCGCAGGGCAGGCAGCGGGCTGGGCCGCCGCACAGGGCGGCGGTCTCCTCCAGCTGCGCCTGGGAGCGGGCGGCCAGGACCAGGCGCATGCCTTCGCCGGCCAGCTGGATGGCGATGGCCCGGCCCAGCCCCCGGCTGGCACCGGTGACGATGGCGACGTTGTCCGTGAGTTCCAGTTCCATGGCCAGCCTCCGGGGACGATCCGCGTCCCGGGCTCCATTCTGCGGCAACTTCCCCGCCATGAAGCCGGTCGGTTATGCCTCGGCCGGCAGCGCGGCGCCGGCGGGTGCCGGTCCGGGCGCCGCCGGGGCCCCCTGGGCCCAGCGCCAGGTGCTAAGGATGGCCAGCAGCAGCAGGCCGCTGGACAGCAGCACCGCGGCATGGAAGCCGGCCAGGAAATGGCTGTCCGAGCCCAGGAAGGCGCCCAGCACGGCGACCCCGAGCAGGGACCCCACCTGCCGGCCGGTGTTGAAGATGCCCGCGGCCACCCCGGAGCTTTCCCGGGGGACCGCCCGAAGCATGGACACCAGGGCCGGCGAGATGCCCAGGGAGACGCCCAGGCCGATGGGCATCATGATGACGGCCAGCCACAGCCGGGGCGTGTCGGCGCCCATGAAGCTGGCCAGGAACAGGCCCAGGGCGCCCAGGGCCAGGGCCAGGGTCATGGGGGTGCGGGGGCCGACCCGGGCCACCCAGCGGCCCAGGAACGGGTGCAGGAACGGCTGCAGCAGGGTCATGGGCAGGAAGGTGAGCCCGGTGAGCATGGGCGAGAAGTGGCGGAAGCTCTGGAAGTAGAAACTGGCCATGAACACGAAGCCGTAGTAGACGAAGCAGGCCAGGAAGGCGACGAAGTTGGCGTTGAGCCAGGCCGGGATCCGGGCCAGGTCCCGGGGCACCATGGGGCTGGGGCTGCGCCGCTGGCGCAGGCCGAAGCCCAGGGCGCCGGCCGCCAGCAGGCTCATTGGCAGCAGCACCGCCCGCAGGCCCCGGGCCGGGCCTTCGATCAGGGTGTAGGTGAGGCTGGCCAGGGCCACCAGGGCCAGGGCCTGGCTGGTCCAGTCGAACGGCCGGGGGGGCTCCGCGTCCCGCGGCTCCTGGGCCGGGGCCCGCAGCAGCACCTGGGCGAGGATGCCGAAGGGCAGGTTGATGAAGAAGATGCTCCGCCAGCCGAAGGTGCCGACCAGGCACCCGCCGATGACCGGTCCGGCCGATGCGCCGGCGGAACTGCAGCAGGCCCAGATGCCCACCGCCCTGGCCTTGGCGGCCGGATCGTCGTAGCTGCGGTTCAGGAGCGACAGGGCGTTGGGCAGCAGCAGCGCGGCGCCCACGCCCTGGATGGCCCGGGCCGCCACCAGGAAGCCCAGGTCCGGGGCCAGCCCGCAGGCCGCGGAGGCCAGGGTGAACAGCAGCAGCCCGCTGCTGAACAGGCGCCGGTGGCCCAGGCGGTCGCCCAGGGCGCCGGCCATGAGCAGGCAGCTGGCGAAGCTCAGGGTGTAGGCGTCCACCACCCATTGCAGGTGGGAGAGGTTGGCGCCCAGCGCCTGGGCCATGGATTTCAGGGCCACGTTCACGATCAGGCAGTCCATGACCGTCATGAACACGGCGCAGCAGTTGGCGAGCAGGCTCCATGTGGCCTGGCGACGGGCGGGCAAGGGGGACAAGGACAAGGGCGGCAACCTCCGTGGGCCGGCCGGACCGGAGCCGGGGCCAACTCCATCATCCAGGGCCGATCATAGAACGTCCAAACGCATTTTGTGGTCAATTCCATTGTGTTTTGCTATGAATGATCCCGGGGCCCGTCCATGGAACTTCGGCATCTTCGCTATTTCGTGGCCATCGCTGAGCTGGAGAACTTTTCCCGGGCCGCCCAGGTGCTGCGCATCGCCCAGCCGGCCCTGTCCCAGCGCATGCGCGACCTGGAGGGCGAACTGGGGCTGGTGCTGTTCGAGCACCGGGGTCGCGGGGTCCGGCTAAGCCCGGCCGGTCGCTACTACCTGGAGGAGATCCGCCAGGTCCTGGCGCGCATCGATGCGGCCGGGGAGCAGGCCCGGCAGATCGAACGGGGGGAGCTGGGCTCCCTGCGCCTGGGCATGCTGGAGGCCCTGGCCCTGGCCGGGCCGATCCCGGGGCTGCTGCGGGCGCTGCGCACCCAGCATCCGGGGCTGCGCCTGAAGCTGGTGGGCACGCCCTCCCTGGGCCAGTACGAGGCGATCCACGCCGGCAGCCTGGACGCGGGTTTCGTGGCGCACCGGGCCCGGCAGGACCAGGACATCCGTGGCCTGCCGGTGATGACCATCCCCATCCACGCCATGGTGCCCGGCGACCATCCCCTGGCCACCCGGACCTCCGTCCACATGAAGGACCTGGAGGACCTGGACTTCATCTGGCCCGAAGTGGAAGCCCGGACCTCGTACTGGACGGTGTTCCAGGAGGCCTTCGCGGGCAAGGCCTGGCAGCCGCGGGTGGTGCAGGAGGCCTCCAGCTACATGACCACCACCAGCCTGGTGGCCGCGGGCTACGGCTGCGCCCTGGGCATCCTCGTGCCCGGGATGCCCGGGATGGGCGGGATGGGCGGGATGGGCGGCAGGTCCGGAATGGCCGGGATCGTCCAGATCCCCATCCTGGATCTGGATCTGCACCTGCGCGTGGAGCTGGTCTGGCACAAGGACAACCCCTCACCGGCGCTGCAGCGGTTCCTGGACCTGGCCCGCTCGGTGCTGCCGACGCTGGCCGGCCCCTGAGGCAGCGTCCTGACCCGGGTCAGCCGCCCAGCCCCAGGGCCGCCAGCTGACTGCGCAGCTCCCTCAGGCCGAAGGGCTTGGGCAGCAGGGTGACCCCGGGGTGGGCGGCGGCCAGGGTCAGGGCGCTCTGGTCGGTGCGGCCGGTGGCCAGCAGCACCGGCAGATCCGGGCGCAGGGCCCGGAGCCGGGGGAGGGTGCCGGCCCCGCCCAGTCCGGGCATGTTCATGTCCAGGATCACCAGGTCGGGCTGGAACCCTGCCTCCAGCTGGGCCAGGGCCGCCTCGCCGCTCAGGGCGGAACTGGGCACGTGGCCCAGGACCTCCAGGATGGAGCGGATGGAGCTCTGTACCAGATCGTCGTCGTCCACCAGCAGCACCCGCAGGGGACCCCGGAGCCCCGGCGCGGCGTCGGCGGGGGCCGGCGCCGGCGCTTCCATGTCCGGGCCGACGGCGCAGGCCGGGAAGCGCAGGGTCACACAGGTGCCCGCCGCGGGTTCGCTTTGCAGGGTGATCTGGCCCCGGTGGGCCTTCACGGTGCTGTAGACCAGGGACAGGCCCAGGCCGGTGCCCTTGCCCGTATCCTTGGTGGTGAAGAAGGGATCCATGGCCTTGTCCAGGACCTCCCTGGGCATGCCGATCCCGGTGTCCTGCACCCGCACCTCGACCCGGTCGCGCCCCAGGTTGCGGGTCTGGAGCGACAGGGTGCCGCCGTCCGGCATGGCGTCCACGGCGTTGACGCAGAGGTTCATGAGCGCGTGGGTCAGGGCGCCGGCGTCCCCGCGGATGGGCCGCAGGTCCTCGGCCAGGTGCATCTCCAGGCGGATCCGGGACAGGGTGGTGCGCTCCAGCAGATGGATCTCCTCCTGGACGATCTCGTTCAGGTCCAGCTCCCGTTCCTCGGCTGGGGCCTGGCGGGCGAAGCTGAGCAGGCTCTTCACCATCCGGCCGCCGCGTTCGGTGGCCTTGCAGATGGTCTCCAGGGCCTGGCGCACGGGGCTGCCCGGAGGCAGGGCGCCCAGGTGCGCCGAGGCGAGCCCGAGGATGGCGCCCAGGATGTTGTTCATGTCGTGGGCCACGCCCCCGGCCAGGAGCCCGAGGCTTTCCATCTTTTGGGCCTGCTGAAGCTGGGACTGGAGCTGGTGGCGTTCGGCCTCCATGGCCCGGGACTGGGTGACATCCCGCCACACGCAGTGGCAGGCGCTGGCCCCCCCCACCTGGATGGCCTGCGCCGTGACGTGGACTTCGTGCAGCTCGCCCCGTCGGCCCCGGTGCCGGGTCATGAAGTCGTCCGCCCCGTGGCTCATGATCCGCTGGATGTGCTGGAGCGTTTCCGGCTCGGTCTCTTCGGCCTCCAGGTCCCGGAGTGTCAGCTGCTGGAAGGCCTCCCGGCTGTAGCCCAGTTGCCGGCAGGCCTGGTCGTTGAATTCCAGGATCCGGGCGGTCCCGGGCTCGAAGACCACCACCCCGTCCGGTCCGTGCTCGAAGAAGGTGCGGTAGCGCTCCTCCCGTTCCTGCAGGGCGGCCTCCGAACGCGCGCGGGCAGCGATGTCCTGCTTCAGCAGCTCGAAGGTCCGGAGCAGGGACTGGCGGACCGAGGCGAACTCCCCGAAATAGGTGGCGCGGGAGGGCAGAAGGGCCACGTCCGCGCCGGAGCTGACCAGCCCGGCCAGCTGCCGGAGCTCGCGCAGGGGCCGGAGCACCACCCGCCACAGGAGCAGGAACAGGCTGGCCACCAGCAGCAGGTCCAGCCCCAGCAGGGACCACAGGCTGTGCCGGAGGAACCCGCGCAGGGAGGCCTCGGTGAACGTGGTGGTGTAGGCCAGGCGGACCTGGCCCAGATGCTGGCCGGACAGGTTGATGCTCCGTTCGCCCTGGACCACGCCGGCGCCGCCGGCCCCTCGCGAGCGGACGATGGGCTCCAGTTCGCCGCCCTGGAAAGTGACCGCCACCTCCTGGACCATCGGGTCCTCCATGAGCCGGTCCAGGGTCTGGGCGATCCCCGGCTGGTCCAGGTTCCACATGGGCAGGGTCAGGCCGATGGCCAGCTGGTCGGTCGAAGTGAACACCTGCCTTTGCAGATCCTCCATCCGGGCCTGGGATTCCGCCCGGTAGGCCAGCAGGGTGCCGCCCCCGAACAGCAGCGTGGCCAGGGGCACCAGCATGCCGATGAAGACCGCCGGAACCGGGATCCGCCCCAGTCCGCGTGAACCTCCATGCCCCGCCTGATGTGCACCCCTCATAGCCGCCGGTCACCTTCGCTGAGCTGGAAGCCCCCAGGGTATCCCGATCCCCGGGGCTTGTCGCCTGTTTCATTCCATGGCTGGTATTTCCCAGGGCCGCCCCGGTTCCGGCCGGGGACCCGCCGGCGGATCCGGGCGGGGCCGTGGGCGGAACCCGGGCCTGGCCGGTATCAGGCGACCTGGCCAGGACCCGTCATGTCAGTTGGTCGTACGTCCGATCGGTTTGACTGGACCCGAAGTTCATTTTGATTGAATCCGGTCTTCGGTGGTAAGCGGGAAAACGATCATTCATATCGCCATCAACGCTTTGAATCGTGGAACGGAAAATGCTTCATGGCCAGGGAAGATGGGGGGACCCGGCGGGGTATCCCGGAATGGCCCCCGTCATGGCTGTCAGGCCTGTCGCTGGTTTCGACCGTGATCCCCGCGGGGCCGCCCTGATCAGCCATCCCGTCCTCGGCCGCCTGCACCACTGGAAAAAGGGACACCTATGGCCCACTCCCACCGCCATGCCGGCAGATGCGCCCTGGTTTCGGCCGCCTTGCTGCTGACCGGCTGCGTCAGCCTGGCGCCGCGCTACCAGGCGCCGACGCTGCCGGTGGCGCCGCGGTATGCGGGCGATGCCGGGCCGGAGGGCGCCGCAGCCGCGAGCCTCGGCTGGCGCGACTACTTCACCGATCCGCTGCTGCTGGGCCTGATCGGGCAGGCCCTGGCGCACAACCGCGACCTGCGCACCGCCGTGCTGCGCGTGCAGGAAGCGCGCGCCACGTACGGCATCCAGCGCGCCGACCAGTTTCCCACCCTGGCCGCCCAGGGCAGCCTGGACCGCCTGCGGATCCCGGCCATTCCAGGCCTGACCACGGATGCGGAAACCATCAGCGCCTACCAGGTCGGGCTGGGGGTGGCGAGCTGGGAGCTGGATTTCTGGGGCCGGGTGCGCAGCCTCAAGGACGCGGCGCTCGAGACCTACCTGGGCACCGAGGCGGCCCAGCGCGCCGTCACCATCGGGCTGATCGCCCAGGTGGCCAACAGCTACCTGAGCCTTTGTGAACTGGACGAACGCATCGTGCTGGCCCGCGCCACCATCGCCAGCCGCGCCGAAACCATGCGCATCTTCACCCGGCGGGTGGAGGTCGGCGCGACCTCGCGGCTCGACCTGACCCAGGTGCAGACCCTGCTGTCCCAGGCCCAGATCCTCGGCGCCCAGCTCGAACAGTCGCGCGCGTCCGAAATCACGGCCCTGACCCTGCTGGTGGGCACGCCCATCGACCTTCCGGTCGTGCCCAACCGCCTGGATGACCAGCACCTGCTGGCCGAACTCCAGGCGGGCCTGCCCTCGGAACTGCTGGTCAATCGACCCGACATCCTGGCCGCGGAGCACCAGCTCAGGGCCGCCCATGCCAGCATCGGCGCCGCGCGGGCGGACTTCTTCCCGCGCGTGGCCCTGACCAGCTCGATCGGGACGGTCAGCAATGACCTGAGCGGCCTGTTCGCTTCAGGCAGCGGGATGTGGCGGTTCTCGCCGAGCCTGTCGCTGCCCCTCTTCGATGGCGGGCTGCGGCGCAACCACCTGAAGCTGGCCGAAGTCCGGCGGGACCTGGCCGTGGCCAACTACGAGAAGACGGTGCAGGGCGCATTCCGCGACGTGTGCGATGCGCTGTCCGCGCGCCGCTGGCTGGCCGAGCAGGTCGGCATCGCCAGGACTGCCCTGGCCGTGCAGAACGAGCGGGCCCGGCTGTCCAGGCTGCGCTATGACAACGGGGCGGCTGCCTTCCTGGAGGTCCTCGACGCCCAGCGGGATCTGCTGTCGGCCGAACAGCAGATGGTCCAGCTGCGCCGGGCCCTGCTGTCCAGCCGGGTCAGCCTCTATGCGGCCCTGGGCGGCGGCCTGGCGGATCCGTCCGCCACCCACGCGCCCCCCACCGGCAACGCTCCTTGAAACGATAGTCCAACCTGGCGGCAGAAACCCCATGACCCTTCCCCCCGAATCCCAGCCACCCACCGTCGCCACGCCCGTTGGGCCCCCGGAGGCCGCCGCTCCCGCGGCCGAAAGCGGGCGGAAAATCCCGAAAACCATGTCCCGGAAGACCCGGCTGCTGGGCCTGGCCGGTATCGTCGTCCTGGCTGGCGCCGGCGTTTACGCCTGGATGGCCCTGCGGCCGAAGGGCCCGGGGCCCGGCTTCGTCAGCGGCAATGGCCGCCTCGAAGCTACCGAAATCGATGTGGCGGCCAAGCTCGGCGGGCGCGTGCAGGACATCCTGGTCAACGAAGGCGATCTGGTCCAGGCGGGCCAGACGCTCGCCCACATGCAGGTGGCGACCCTCGAAGCGCAGCGCGATGAAGCGCGGGCGCGGCACGAGCAGTCCATCACGAGCGTGGCCAGCGCCGAGGCCGAGGTGGCCGTGCGGGAAAGCGACAAGCAGGCCGCGCTGGCCCTGGTGACCCAGCGCGAAAGCGAGGCGGAAGCGGCCCAGCTCCGGCTCGGGCGTTCGGAAACCCTGACCCGGGACGGCGCCTCCTCCGAGCAGGAGCTGGACGACGACCGGGCCCGGGTGCGCAGTGCCCGGGCCGCCGTCGGCGCGGCCAAGGCCCAGGTGGCGGCCGCCCAGGCCGCCATCGTGGCCGCCCGCACCCAGGTGGTGGGGGCGCGTTCCGCGGTCACCGCGGTGGGGGCCACCGTCACCCGCATCAAGGCGGACATCAGCGACAGTTCGCTCACGTCGCCCCTCGCCGGCCGGGTGCAGTACCGCATCGCCCAGCCGGGCGAGGTGCTGGCCGCTGGCGGCAAAGTCTTGAACATGGTGGACCTGGGTGATGTCTACATGACGTTCTTCGTGCCCGAGGCCACCGCTGGCCAGCTGGCGCTCGGCAGCGAGGTGCACATCGTGCTGGATGCCGCGCCGGAGTATGTGATCCCCACCAAAGTCTCGTTCGTGGCCAGCACCGCCCAGTTCACGCCCAAGACGGTGGAAACCGCCAGCGAACGGCAGAAGCTGATGTTCCGGGTCAAGGCGCAGATCGACAGCGCCCTCCTGCAGCAGCACCTGAAGCTGGTCAAGACCGGGCTTCCCGGCGTGGCCTGGGTCAAGCTCGACCCCCAGGCGCAGTGGCCGGCTGAACTGGCGGTCAAGGTGCCATGGTGACGTCCCAGACCGTGGTCGCCCCGTCCGTCGCCAGCCTGGAGGGCATCAGCCAGAGCTATGGCAAGAAGCTGGCCCTGGATGACCTCACCCTGGACCTTCCCGCCGGCCAAATGGTCGGCCTGATCGGGCCCGATGGCGTGGGCAAGTCCACCCTGCTATCGCTGTTGGCTGGCGCTCGGGTCCTGCAGCGGGGCAGCCTGCAGGTCCTGGGTGGCGACATGGCCCGCGCCTCCCACCGGGTCAGCGTGTGCCCGCGCATTGCCTACATGCCTCAGGGCCTGGGCAGGAACCTCTACCCGACGCTGTCGGTGGAAGAAAACCTGCAGTTCTTCGGCCGGCTGTTCGGCCAGGACGCGGCGGGACGGCGCGGCCGCATCGACGAGCTGACCCGCAGCACGGGGTTGCAGCGCTTCCTGTCCCGCCCCGCGGGCATGCTTTCGGGCGGGATGAAACAGAAGCTGGGCCTGTGCTGCGCCCTGATCCACGACCCCGACCTGCTGATCCTGGACGAGCCGACCACGGGGGTGGACCCGCTTTCGCGCCGGCAGTTCTGGGACCTGATCGATCACATCCGCGAGGAGCGCGAGGCCATGAGCGTGGTGATCGCCACCGCCTACATGGAGGAGGCCGACCGCTTCCACTGGCTGGTGGCCATGAATGCGGGCAAGGTGCTGGCCACGGGCACCCCGGAGGAACTGCACACCCGTACCGCCACCGCCACGCTGGAGGAGGCCTTCATCGCCCTGCTGCCCGAGGCGGTCCGCAACGGCCATCATGCGGTGGTGGTGCCGCCGCTGGTGGCGGCGGCCGATGCCGAGATCGCCATCGAGGCCAGGGGGTTGACCATGCGCTTCGGTGATTTCCTGGCGGTGGACCACGTCGCCTTCCGGATCCGCCGGGGCGAGATCTTCGGTTTCCTGGGCTCCAACGGCTGCGGCAAGTCGACCACCATGAAGATGCTCACCGGACTGCTGCCGGCCAGCGAAGGCGAAGCCTGGCTGTTCGGCAAGCCCGTGGATCCCAAGGATATCGACACCCGCCGCCGGGTGGGCTACATGTCCCAGGCCTTCTCGCTGTATGGCGAACTCACCGTGCGGCAGAACCTGGTCCTGCACGCGCGCCTGTTCCAGGTGCCCGAGACCGCCATTCCGGCGCGGGTGGACGACATGGTCCAGCGCTTCGGCCTGGGCGAGGTGCTCGACAGCCTGCCCGAGAACCTGCCGCTGGGCATCCGCCAGCGGCTGTCGCTGGCCGTGGCCATGGTGCACAAGCCCGAGCTGCTGATCCTCGATGAACCGACCTCGGGCGTGGACCCGATCGCCCGGGATGTCTTCTGGCAGCTGATGATCGATCTGGCCCGCCAGGACCAGGTGACCATCTTCATTTCCACCCATTTCATGAACGAGGCCGAGCGTTGCGACCGGCTTTCGTTGATGCACGCCGGCCGGGTCCTGGTGAGCGACACCCCCGCGGCCCTGATCCAGCTGCGCGGCACCCAGACGCTGGAAGAGGCCTTCATCTCCTACCTGGAGGAAGCCTCGGCCGATGGCGACCACGCCGCCGTGGCGCGACCCGAAAACCTGCCCGTGGCCACCCGGGCCCCGGCCGTTCCGCCTCCGCCCAGACCGCGTCCGCGCTGGTTCCGCTTCAGCTTCGCCCGGGCCTTCAGCTACACCCTGCGGGAGACGCTGGAACTGAAGCGCGACCCCCTGCGCGCGACCCTGGCCCTGCTCGGCACGGCGTTCCTGATGTTCATCATCGGCTACGGCATCAACATGGATGTGGAAAACCTGCCCTATGCGGTGCTCGACCAGGACCAGACCGTCCTGAGCCAGAACTATGCCCTGAACCTGTCCGGTTCGCGCTATTTCATCGAGAAGCCGGCCATCGCCGACCATGCCGACCTGGACCGGCGCATGCGCGACGGCGAACTGTCGCTGGCCGTGGAGCTCCCGCTCGGATTCGCCCGCGATCTGGAGCGCGGCAGGCCGGTGCAGATCGGCGCCTGGATCGACGGCGCCATGCCCACCCGGGCGGAAACCGTGAGCGGCTACGTGCAGGCCATGCACCAGGGCTGGCTGGCCGACCTGGCCACGCACCGGCTGGGCCTGGAACCGGTCCCGGCCATGAGCCTGGAGACCCGGTACCACTACAACCCGGACGTGAAGAGCCTGCCGGCCATGGTGCCGGCGGTCATCCCGATGCTGCTGATGATGATCCCGGCCATGCTGACGGCGCTTTCGGTGGTGCGCGAAAAGGAGCTGGGCTCGATCCTCAACCTCTATGTCACCCCGGTCACCCGCAGCGAGTTCCTGCTGGGCAAACAGCTGCCCTACGTCGTCCTGGCGATGTTCAACTTCCTGCTGATGACGGGGCTGGCGGTCACGGTGTTCGGGGTGCCGGTCAAGGGCAGTTTCCTGACCCTGGCCCTGGCGGCGCTGATCTTCGTGGTCTGTTCCACCGGTCTCGGCCTGCTGGTCTCGACCTTCACCAAGAGCCAGATCGCGGCCATGTTCGTGACCATGATCGGCACCATCATTCCCTGCGTCCAGTTCTCCGGCCTGCTGAACCCGGTGTCCTCGCTGGAGGGTCCGGGGGCTTTCATCGGCCGGATCTATCCGGCGAGCCATTTCCTGACCATCTGCCGGGGCGTCTTCAGCAAATCGCTGGGCCTCGCCAGCCTCGCCAGCTCCTTCTGGCCCTTGCTGATCGCGGTGCCGGTGATCCTCGGCCTCGCCATCGTGTCGCTGAAAAAGCAGGAGGCCTGAGGCCATGATCCGGACCACGAACGTCTTCCGACTGGGCATCAAGGAACTGTGGAGCCTGCTGCGCGACCCGCTCATGCTGGCCCTGATCGTCTATACCTTCACGTTCTCCATCTATATCGCCGCCACGGCGATGCCCGATACCCTGCACAACGCGCCCATCGCCGTGCTGGACGAGGACGGTTCGCCGCTTTCGGCGCGGGTCATCGCCAGCTTCTACCCGCCGCATTTCAAGCTGCCGGCCATGATTTCCCCGGCCGAGGAGGATCCCGGGCTGGACCACGGCCTCTACACCTTCGTGCTGGACATCCCGCCGGGGTTCCAGCGCGATGTGCTGGCCGGGCGAACACCCGCCATGCAGCTCAATGTGGATGCCACCCTCATGAGCCAGGCCTTCGCCGGCAGCGGCTACATCCAGCAGATCGTCTCCGGCGAGGTGGACGACTTCCTCCAGCGCTACCGCAGGACCGCCACCCCAGCGGTGGACCTGGTGCAGCGGATCCGCTTCAACCCCAACCTGGACCAGGCCTGGTTCGGCTCCCTGATGGAGCTCATCAACAACGTGACCATGCTTTCCATCATCCTGACCGGGGCGGCCCTGATCCGCGAACGGGAACACGGCACCATCGAGCACCTGCTGGTCATGCCGGTGACCCCGGCCGAGATCATGCTGGCCAAGGTCCTGTCCATGGGCCTGGTGGTCCTGCTGGCCGCTCTGATGGCCCTGGTGTGCGTGGTGCATGGCGCCCTGAAGGTGCCGCTGCAGGGCTCCATCGTCCTGTTCCTGGTGGCGGCTGCCCTGCACCTGTACGCCACCACCTCCATGGGCATCTTCCTGGCCACCCTGGCCCGCTCCATGCCCCAGTTCGGCATGCTGCTGGTGCTGGTGCTGCTGCCGCTGCAGCTGCTTTCGGGCGGCTCCACGCCGCGCGAAAGCATGCCCAAGTTTCTTCAGGACCTGATGTTGACCATGCCCACCACGCATTTCGTGTCGGCCGGGCAGGCCATCCTCGAACGCGGCGCCGGCCTCGGGGTGGTGTGGCCGCAGTTCCTGGCCCTCGCGGCGATCGGCAGCGTGCTGTTCGCCGCGTCCCTGAAACGGTTCCGCAGGACCATCAGCCAGATGACCTGACCAACGGCCTCAGGGGGCGACGAACTCCGGGGGGCAGGGCCCGGCGGGAGCCGGCAGCGCGGGCAGGAACAGCTTGAAGGAGGAGCCGTGTCCCGGCCGGCTGCGCACCTGCAGCCCGCCGCCCTGGCCGCGCAGCACGCCCATGAGCGCGGCCAGGCCCAGTCCGCGGCCGGTGAACTTGGTGGAAAAGAACGGCTCGAAGATCCGCCCCAGGATCTCGGGCCGGATGCCCGAGCCGGTGTCGGTCACCTCCAGGGTCGCGCAGGGCCCCACCGCCGTGGCCAGCACCCAGGTGGACGCGGCCAGGTCGGCCGGATCCAGCCGCTCAGCCCGGGTCCGGACCGTGACCCGGGCGTCCCGGTCCTGGGGGCAGGCCTCCACGGCGTTGGTGACCAGGTTCATGATGACCTGGAACAGCTGGGTGGCATCGCCCGACACCTGCGGCAGCGGCTCGCCCAGATCACACTGGAGGTCCACCCGCGCGGGCCGGGCCGGCGAGCCGATCTGCACCAGTTCGTGGACGAGCATGTTCAGGTCCACCTCGGTGGTCAGGTACTTGCCCTTGCCGGCGTAGGCCAGCAGCTGGCGGGTGAGGTCGGCGGCGCGCAGGGCGGCCTTGGTGATGGCCTGCAGGTAGGGGGTCGGATCCTCCCGCTCCTGCACCGCCAGGCAGCCCAGGTCCGCGTTGCCCATGATGGCGGTGAGCAGGTTGTTGAAATCGTGGGCGACCCCGCCGGCCAGCACCGCAAGGGTCTCCAGCTGCCGGGACTCCAGCTGCAGGGTTTCCTGCCGGGCGGTTTCCGCCACTCGGGCAGCAGCCTGTTCGGCTGCATCGCGCCGGGTATGGGCCTCGACCGCGGCCAGGACCAGGCTTTCGTTCGCTTCCCGCAGAGCCGCGCCGTCCGGCCCCGGGGCGGCGGGCGTGCGCAGACCGCCCCGGCTCATCGCGCCCCATCTGGCAGCTCTGCCATCCGGTCGCCGGCCTCCGGCTTGCGGGTGGGGTGCCCGCCCAGAAGTCCCTCGTAGTCGGGCATCGGCCCGCCGATCAGGATGCCCAGATCGGAGATGGCGTACTGGCGGAGCTCGTCACTGTGGGCGCTGGCCCGGACCTTGACCACCGCCAGGACCCGCTTCAGGCAGCTCCTGACCTCGATGTAGCGCTGGACGATGATCGCGTCGGTGAGGAAGGCCGAACCGTAGCTGCTGAAGCGCAGATCCGTGTAGCGGTCCTCCAGCTCCGAGGTCATCAGCACCGTCACGCCGAGGCCGGCCAGCACGGACACCATGCGGAACAGGGACTCCCGGAAGTCCTCCCGGAAGGTGGGCGCCACGGCCAGCTCGAACCCGGACAGGGAATCGATCACCACCCGGGTGGCCCGCAGGCGCTGGATCAGGTCGGTCAGCTGCTGGACGATCTCGTCGATGGACAGATCCAGCAGCCGGGTGTTGATCAGGCCCAGCTGGCCGGATTCGACCAGCCGGTTGATGGTGGGGTCCCAGGACTGGCTGGGGGTTTGTTCGAACGCCACCAGGACGCCCGGCTCGCCCCGGCGCACGCCTTCGGCCAGGAACGCCGTGGCCAGAAGGGTCTTGCCCGATCCGGAAGGGCCCGCCACCAGCAGGGAATAGCCAGCTGGCAGACCGCCGCCCAGCATCGCGTCCAGGCCCGGGACGCCCATGGCCAGCCGCTGCCGCGACTCGGGGAGCGCCGCGCCCGCGCCGGCCGGGCTGGAGGGCACCGTGGCCGGGAACACCTGGATGCCCGCCCCGGTCATCCGGAAGGTGTGGATCCCCGGGCTGCTGGCCTGGCCGCGCAGTTTGAGCACCTGGAGCTTGCGCACCATGGCATTGCGGTACACGCTCTGGCTGAGCGCCAGCAGGCCGTCGGCGATGGACGAGATGGGGGGCGGTTCCCGATCGGACGACCACTCGCCGAGCAGGAAGGAGGTGATCCGCCAGCTGCTGAGGAGGACCCCCAGCTGCTGGATGAACTGCTTCGCATCCAGCTCCTGGGCGATGGGGGCGCCGGGCTCGGGCATGATGGACAGGAACGAATCGATGAACACCAGCGCGGGCGAGCTGTCAGCGACCGCCTGCATGATGCCCGCCAGCACCTGGTCGAACCGGCCGGTGGCGGCCTCCTCGCCCAGGTTCACATAGCGGATCCCCGCGTTGACCCGGTCCGGGTCATAGAAGCTGAACTGCTGCTGGTAGCGCAGCACTTTCAGGGGCGGTTCGCCCAGCATGGTGAAGAACAGGGCCGGCCGGTCCGGGCCGGCCAGGGCGAACATCAGCTGGTGCGCCAGGGTGGTCTTGCCGGAGCCCGGCGGCCCGGTGATGAGGTTGAAGGAGAACTCCGGCAGCCCGCCGCCGAGGACCGAATCCAGCCCGGGCACGCCCGTGGCCAGCCGATGGATGAGGACCTTGTCGTTCATGACGGGTGCTCCGCTTCCGCGACGGGGCCCAGCAGCCGCTCGCACAGGGTGGTTCCGATCAGGGTGGCCAGCAGATCGGTGAAGGTGCCCAGCAGGGCCCCGGCCGCTTCCAGGGCGGCCGTGCCGTCGCGCACCTGCAGGCGGCCGCAGCCGCTGGCCATGGGGTCGGCGCTGGGCTCGTCGGCCAGGGGCTGGGCCAGCCAGGGGAACTCGCGGCTGGCCAGGTGCAGGGCCCGGCCGAACAGGGCGTCCACGCCGCGGGCACCGATCACCGGCGTCAGCTGGGCCGCGATCCGGCGCCAGATGGCCAGACTGGCCTCGGCCACCGCCCGGGCTTCGGGCGGCTGTCCCACCCGGTGCGCCAGCGTGCTGCGGAACGCCTCGCGCGGACTATGGGTGCCTGGGGTCGTCGGCATGGTTGAACCTGGGAAGGGCGTGCCGTGGCCGGCACACGGAAGGGCGGAGCGGCCGGGCCCATCCCGGTGGCTGCCCGTGCTTCAAGCAAGGTTGGTGCCTACCCAATAAATCGTTGTTTCGGCCGGCCCCGGTCCGGGATCCACGGGTTGCCGATCGGCGCCGGGCATCAAGTTGATGCACCTGGGCGATCAGGTTGAGGGGGCCGTCGGGCCCGGCCGGACGCCGGGGGCCCGGCTCGGCCTGGGGGCCCCGGCGTCCGGAAGCACCGGAAGGGGCCCCGGGCCGGGCCGGCGGGCGGGGATGCACCGGGCCGGGGCCGGGCTCCGGGCGGGTACATTTCCTGCTTGGGTCCTCAGGGCCGTTGGGTGCCCCGGATCGCTCCGTTCCCGAGACGCCCCCATGCCCGCTGCCAGTTCTGTGCGATTCCGCTGCCGCGTCCGGGGCCGCCAGCGGGGCCGGATCCGCTGCCGGGACCGGGCGCGCCCGGACCCGGGCCGGGCACTCCTTCATCCTGAACGGATCCGGCCGGACCGCTCGGGCGCTTATTGGCTAACTTATTGATAAACAACGAAATGGAATCGTGGAACGGATAGTGCTATCGGTTCCGCGGCCGCGCCTTCCGGCGCCGGCACCACTTCGCCCCGGCCTGCACCAGGCCGCCACATGAAAGGGAAACCATGTCCCAGAACCATTCCGCCATCGCCGTCTACCCGTCACATCTGGCCGCCGAGGAGGCTGTCAAGGAACTGCAGCGTTCCGGCTACGAAATGAAGAAGCTGTCCATTATCGGCCGGGACTTCCAACAGGAAGAGCACGTGGTGGGCTACTACAACCTGGACGACCGCATGAAGGCCTGGGGCAAGACCGGCGCCTTCTGGGGCGGGATCTGGGGCTTGCTGTTCGGTTCGGCCCTGTTCTTCGTTCCGGGCATGGGGCCGCTGCTGGTGGCCGGGCACCTGGTGGGCTGGATCGTCGGCGCCCTGGAAGGCGCGGTGGTGGTGGGTGGACTGAGCATTGTCGGGGCCGCCCTGTACAACCTGGGGATCCCCAAGGACAGCATCGTCCGCTACGAATCGGCCCTGAAGGCCGGGAAGTTCGTCCTGATCGCCCACGGCAGCCTGTTCGACACCACCCTGGCCCGGGAGATCCTGGACCGCACCCAGCCGGAACTCCTGGAACTGCATGAGCATGCCACCTCCGAACTGCGCACCGAGGTTACGGCGTGATGGAACGGACCCTGGTCCGCATCACCGACACGGTCCCGGTCGCCGCCGGCTTCGCCAGCGATCTGGAAGAGGCCTATTTCAGCGCCGTGACGCAGCTGTACCCGGAGATCGTGATCGAAGTGGCGGTGCGCTTCGCGGTCGGGAACCGGGACCGCGCGCCGGAGGTGGATCTGTGGCCGGGTGGCGACGCCCCGGACCTGGACCCGGCGCCCATCTTGGCGGTCATCGCCCAGGCCATCGGGGGCATCAAGGCCGACCTGGCGGCGCGGTCCCTGGCCATCGCCGAAGCGGACACGGGACGTCTGGAGCCCGCAGCGGATCCCGCCTAGGGATCCCGAACCGGCCCTTGGGGGCGCTTGCGTCCGGGGCTATCCTGAGGCCACCATGATCAGCCACTGGGACATGCTGCTGCGATTGTGCGTGGGCGCCCTGCTGGGGGGCACCATCGGCTTCGAGCGGGACCGCCACCGGCGCCAGGCCGGACTGCGGACCCACTTCCTGGTGGGGCTGGCCTCGGCGACGTTCATGGTGGTCTCGGCGCACTTCGCGTTCTTCCAGCACTACGGGGGCGCCCCCGGGATCGCGGTGGACCCCTCCCGGATCGCCGCGTCGGTGGTCTCCGGCATCGGCTTCCTGGCCGGCGGTGCCATCCTGAAGACGGGCCTGACCATCCAGGGGCTGACCACCGCCGCGGGGCTGTGGCTGGTGGCCAGCATCGGCCTGTGCGCCGGCGCCGGCATGTATCCCGAGGCGGTGCTGGTGACCGGCCTGGGCCTCCTGGCCCTGACCCTGCTCCGGCTGTTCGAGTCCAAGGGCAGCGATGGCCTGCGCCGGGAAGTGACCGTGACCCTGGCCGAAACCCCGGGTATCGTGCCGGAATTCTTCGGCAAGCTGGCCGAGGCCGGGGCCCAGGTGACGGACCTGGCCATCGACCGCGCCCTGGAGGCCCACCGCGTGACCATCACCTTCGAGGCCCAGCTCCCGGCCGGGCTGGGCTTTTCGCCCTTCCTGGACCTGCTCGAGGCCACTCCGGGGGTGCTGGAGCTCCATGTGCGGCGGCTGTAGACAGGCCGAGGCCCGGGGTGAGCAGAGTCTGCCACCCCGGGCTTTTCGCACGGAACAAGGGCGCCGCGGGCCCGGGTCAGGGGCGGGCGGTCATGGGCGGGGCGGCGGCCAGCTGGGTGATGATCCAGTCCCAGGTGCGCGTCTGCACCGCCTTGCGGGGCAGGATCTGGCCCATGGCCGGGGCCTGGCCGTGGGCGGTGAGCACCCCGAGTTCCAGCTGCTCCAGATCCAGATACAGATCGCCTTCGGCCAGGTTGGCCTTGGTTTCCGCCGTGCTCACACGGGCCACCTCGTCGTCGGAAAGGTGTTTCAAGAGACTTTCGCGAGTGATGAATTCATTGCGGTTCTGCTCAGTCATGGGAGCTCCTGGGGGCCGGCGGCGCCGGCTGGACGGGGAAGGAACGGCGCGGTCCGGAGATCTCAGACCAGCGCAGGCGCCGCCAACCGGTTGGCCCGGTCGGCGGTGGGGTAGTCGCAGTACCCGGAAGGGCCCGGGGTATAGAACGTGCTGGGGTCGGGTTCGGCCAAGGGCGTGCCGGCGCGCAGCCGGGCCGGAAGATCCGGATTGGCGATGAACGGCCGGCCGAAGGCGATCAGATCGGCCCGGCCGGCCTCCAGATCGGCCTCGGCCCGGGACCGGTCGTAGCCGCCGCAGCGGATCAGGCTGCCCACATAGGCATCGCGTACGGCGGCCTGGGTGGCTTCCGGGACGGGGGGCGCCCCCATGCTGCTGTGGTCCAGCAGATGCAGGTAGGCCACCCCCAGATCCGACAAACGGCTGGACAACCAGGCATACTCGGCCGCCACCTGCGGGAAGGCCGGCTGGTCGTTGAACACGCCGTGCGGACTGAGCCGGACCCCCACCCGCTCGGCACCGATGGCCTTGACCACGGCCCGGGTGACCGATTGCAGCAGCCGGGCGCGGTTTTCCAGAGGTGCGCCGCCCCAGCGATCCTCGCGGCGGTTCACGTGCGGGTTCAGGAACTGCTCCAGCAGGTAGCCGTTGGCCGCGTGCAGCTCGACCCCGTCGAACCCCGCTTCGCGGGCGTTCCAGGCGGCCTGCACGTACTCGGCGATCACCCGCACCAGATCGTCCTCGGTCATGGCCCTGGGGACCGGGTGGGGCCGCGGCCCGGACGCGTCGGTCCAGATCTCGCCGGCGGCGGCTTCGGCCATGGGTCCCAGCAGCTGGGCGTCCTTGGGCAGGTTGGCCGGATGGCCGATCCGCCCGGTGTGCATGAGCTGGAGAAAGATCCGCGCCCCGCCCTGGTGGGCCACCTGGACCACCCGGGTCCAGCCGAGGATCTGGTCCAGCCGGAACATTCCCGGCATGCGCGCATAGCCCAGGCCGTTGGGGGACGGCGAGGTGCCTTCGGTGATGATCAGGCCGGCGCTGCCGCGCTGGCGGTAGTAATCGGCGGCCAGGGGGCCGGGGTTGTTGCCCACGCAGCGGTTGCGGGTCATGGGGGCCATCACCATGCGGTTCTGGAGGGTCAGGCTGCCCAGCCGGATCGGCTGGAAAAGCAGGGAGTCCATGGCATTCCTTTCGGGCTGGGGCTTGGGCCGCCGGCTTCTCCATGCAGCTTCCGTGCCGATGGGCAAATGGCTAAATACAAAGAAACTTGCCGTTTACTGTCCGCGGCCGCCGGGACCCCTCCGCTCAGGATGATGGGCTGGTCCCTCGAAGTGAGGGAGCCCGGGGAACCGCTCCGGGCCGGGACCTCTCGGAGCGCCGCGCCCGCTGGGGGTTGGCGGCCCCCGGGGGCGATGGCTTGGGAATTGCAGCGTCATGGCGGTCAGGGATGCGCGGTCCTGTCCGTCCAGCCCCGGCCCAACCAGGAGCACGCCATGCATGCCTTCCACGATCCGAACCCCCAGCACCGGCCCGAGCCGATTTCGGCCTCCCGAAAAGTGGATGACCTCGGCCACCAGGAGTCGCACCACACGGATGATCCCAAACGGAATCCGCGCTTGGCGCCCAAGCCCTCGACCGAACCCGAGGCGCCCCCCGCGGGTGGCCGCAAGCGCGGGATCCCGGTGCCATCCGGGACCGAACCGAAGCCGACGGCCAACATCGTGCTGTGACGGCCGCCGCCCCGACCGGGGCGCTGCAGGGAGGGAACATGGGCCATCTGGCGATCATGGTGAAGCTGGCGTTCGGCGTCCTGCGTGGCCACCTGGCGCTGGGCGGCGCCTCCCTGCTGGTCCTGGGGGCCGGCCCAGCCCTGACCTGGGGCGACAGCGCCTTCCTGCTGATGCTGGGCTGGAGCCTTGGCGCCATCGCCTGTCTGGCCTTGCTGAGCCTGGCCATCACCCATCCGGCGCTGGCCAGCGGCGATCCCTGGGAGGCCGCCGGCCCGGTGCTGGAAGCCCTGCGGGCCGCCGACCGCGACCAGCCGGGCCGGATCCGGGTGGTGACCGCGCCGTTCTTCTGGGGCGACGTGGACAAGGTGGCGGGCCGGGCCTTCCGGGACCCGGAGCGGCAGGGCGGCGCCTGCGGGGTGCTGATCTTCCTGGTGCCCAGCCGCGGGCGCTGCGCGGTGCTGGGTGACGCGGAGGCCCAGGCCCGGGTCGGTCCGGTGCGCTGGGAGGCCCTGGGCGCCCGCCTGACCCGCGACAGCCGACACCACGCCGGCACCGAAGGGGTGGCGGCGGGGGTGCGGATGCTGGGGGATGTGGAGGCGGACTGCCAGGTGCTGTCGGCAAATCCGGCTGAGCCAATGATCAGGCTTTCTTGATCCTGCTTTTTCCTGGATATCGTCGTTCATCCCCGTTCCAACTCAGCCCCGGCTTGCCATAACGCAGGGTTCTGGAGGCCAGTCCATTTGTTGGCCCAGCGCTGGACCCTGATACTGGCGATGGCTGTCACGATTGCCGACAGCTCCTACCCCAGGGTGACCCTGATGCTGCCGCCGAGCAGCCCCAGCACGCCACCCCAGGCCACGTGCGTGGCTTCCTGGTCCTGGCCCGCTTCCAGGCGGAGCAGCATCGCGACGCGCTCATCAGCGTCCCGCCCAGGTCTTCCAGTCCTCCAGGGTGTAGCCAGGATGCTTCAGCAGAGGCAGGGGCATGCGAGAACTCCGGGTTCCGTGATGGGCGGGCGGGCAGGTAAAAAAGGGGACCCAGCTTCCATTCTACGGGCAAATTCCGGCCCGGGTTCACGGTTCCGCGGCTGGCAGCCCCACGGATGCAGGGCCACGACGCCGCCCGCCGCGCTCCAGGATCAGGCCGCGGGCACCGGTCCCGGCGTCCGGTCCGGCCAGTGCCAGTCCCGGATTTCCGGCATGTCCTGCCCATGCTTGCGGATGTAGAGCCGGTGCGCGACCAGCTTGTCCTGGAGCAGCAGCTTCAGCTGGTCGCCCCGGAAGCCGGTCTGGGGCAGGCGGTCGATGGCGTCCATCACCAGGTGGAAGCGGTCCAGCTCGTTCAGCACGGTCATGTCGAACGGCGTGGTGATGGTGCCTTCCTCCTTGTAGCCGCGCACGTGGATATTGGCGTGGTTGGTGCGGCGGTAGGTCAGCCGGTGGATGGTCCACGGATAGGCGTGGAAGGCGAAGATCACCGGCTTGTCCCGGGTGAACAGGGCGTCGAAATCCGGGTCGCTGAGGCCGTGGGGGTGCTCGCTCCGGGGCTGCAGCTTCATCAGGTCGACCACGTTCACCACCCGGACGTGCAGGTCCGGCAGGTGCTCGCGCAGGATGGCGACGGCGGCGAGGGTCTCCAGGGTCGGCACGTCGCCGCAGCAGGCCATCACCAGGTCCGGCGCGGCGTCCTGGTCGTTGCCGGCCCAGGTCCAGGTGCCGATGCCCTTGGTGCAGTGCCGGACCGCGGCGTCCATGTCCAGCCACTGGGGCGCGGGGTGCTTGCCGGCGACCACCACGTTGACGTAGTCCCGGCTGCGCAGGCAGTGGTCCATGACCGACAGCAGGCAGTTGGCGTCGGGCGGCAGGTAGACCCGCACGATCTCGGCCTTCTTGTTCAGGACGTGGTCGATGAACCCGGGGTCCTGGTGGGTGAAGCCGTTGTGGTCCTGGCGCCAGACATGGGAGGCGAGCAGGTAGTTCAGGGAGGCGATGGGCCGCCGCCAGGGCAGGGCGTTGGCCACCTTCAGCCACTTGGCGTGCTGGTTGAACATGGAGTCGACGATGTGGATGAAAGCCTCGTAGCAGTTGAACAGGCCGTGGCGGCCGGTGAGCAGGTAGCCTTCCAGCCAGCCCTCGCACTGGTGCTCGCTGAGCATCTCCATGACCCGGCCGGTGGGCGCGAGCCATTCGTCGTTGGGCTGGGTGGCGGCGTCCCACTGCCGCTGGGTGGCCTCGAACAGCGACTCCAGCCCGTTGGACAGGGTTTCGTCCGGGCCGAACACCCGGAAGCAGCGCTGATCAGCGTTGTCCCGGACCACGTCGCGCAGGAACCGGCCCAGCACATGGGTGTCGCCCCGGCCTGGCGCGCCCGGCCGGGGCACCTCCTCGGCATAGTCGCGGAAATCCGGCAGGCGCAGGTTGCGCAGCAGCATGCCGCCGTTGGCGTGGGGATTGGCGCCCATGCGCCGGGCGCCCAGGGGCGCCAGGGCGGCCAGGGCCGGCAGCAGGCGGCCCTGGGCGTCGAACAGCTGCTCGGGATGGTAGCTGCGGAGCCAGTCCTCCAGCTGCTGCAGGTGCTCGGGATGGTTGGCCGGGTCGGAGAGCGGCACCTGGTGGGCGCGGAAGGTGCCTTCCACCTGCAGGCCGTCCACCACCTTCGGGCCGGTCCAGCCCTTGGGCGAGCGCAGCACGATCATCGGCCAGGCCGGCCGTTCGAGCCGGCCCTGGTCGCGGGCGACCGCCTGGTGCCGGTGGATCTCGGCCACCGCCTGGTCCAGCGCCGTGGCCATGGCCTCGTGCATCAGGGCCGGATCGCTCCCTTCCACGAACAGCGGGTTCCAGCCATAGCCGCGCAGCAGCTGTTCCAGCTCGTCGCGGGGGATGCGGGCCAGCACGGTCGGGTTGGAGATCTTGTAGCCGTTCAGGTGCAGGATCGGCAGCACCGCGCCGTCGCCGGCCGCGTCCAGGAACTTGTTGGAATGCCAGGCGGTGGCCAGGGGCCCGGTTTCCGCTTCGCCGTCGCCCACCACGCAGGCGACGATCAGGCCGGGGTTGTCGAACACCGCGCCGAAGGCGTGGCTCAGGGAATAGCCCAGTTCGCCGCCCTCGTGGATGGAACCGGGGCACTCCGGCGAGGCGTGGCTGGGAATGCCGCCCGGGAAGGAGAACTGGGTGAACAGCCGGCGCAGTCCGGCCAGGTCCTGGCTGATGTCCGGGTAGATCTCGCTGTAGGTGCCTTCCAGGTAGGTGTTGGCCACCACCGCCGGGCCCCCGTGACCGGGACCCGAGATGTAGATCATGTCCAGGTCGTACTTGCGGATCACCCGGTTCAGGTGGGCGTAGATGAAGTTCTGCCCGGGGGTGGTGCCCCAGTGGCCGAGCAGCATGGCCTTCACGTCCGCTGGGGCCAGGGCCCGCGCCAGCAGCGGGTTGTCGCGCAGGTAGATCTGGCCGACCGAGAGGTAGTTGGCGGCGCGCCAGTACGCGTCCATGAGGTGCAGCTGGTCCTGAGTCAGGGTGGGCATGGGTCAATCCTCGGTGAGGCCGAACTGGGCCAGCTCGGTGCGGGTGGACAGCGGATCGGCATGCAGGATGCTGCGGATCCCCAGCCCCCGGGCGATCTGTGCGAACAGGGGGGTGTTCTCGATGTAGATCGTGGCTTCGGCCGGCGTCTGGGCCAGGTCCAGGGCCAGCCGGAAGATCTCCGGATCCGGCTTGCGCAGATGGACGAAGCAGGAGGACACGAAGGTGTCCACCAGGCGATCCAGCTGGAAGGCGCGGATCCGGTGGGCGTTCAGTTCCCGGCCCTCGTTGCTGACCACCACCAGTTTCAGGCCATGCCGGAGCTTGAGCCGACGCATCAGCTCCAGCATCGCCGGGTTGGCGGTGGACTGGGCCCGCATGAACTGCTGGAACTGGGCCCGGGTGAAGTCGCGCTCCCGGTGGAACACGGTCCAGTCCAGATAGTCCGCCAGGCCGATCCGCCCTTCTTCATAGGCGCCGGAGGCCAGGTGGTGGCGCTCCTCCAGTTCGGCCGGGTCCAGGCGGAAATGGGCCACCGCCCGCTGGCGGGCCGGCAGATCCCAGCCGTTGCTGAGCAGCACCCCGCCGATATCCAGGAACAGGCAGGTGGGAATCGCCGCCGCGCTCATCGCTGCCACAGGATGTGCGGGCATTCCAGGGGGATGGCCACCCCGGTCCGGCACGGGAGCAGGCGGGCGGTGAAGGCCTCGGCCGGGCGGTCCGCGGCCACGGTGGCCTCGTACAGGTAGCCGCCGGGGGCGCCCACCAGCGGGCGGAGGCAGGTCATGGGCTGGCGCAACGGCAGGTCGTCCGCGCCGCCGGAGGCGTCCGCGTAGAGTTCGACGGCCACCTTGCCGGGGTCCAGGTCGTGCAGGTAGACCTGGACCTCGAAGCGGTGCTCGCCGGTGGTCTCGACCCGGCATTCGCCGAAGTGCAGGCGGTCCCAGGCCCGGTCCAGTTCCTGGCGCCAGGCCGCCAGCTCCCGACCCGGGGCGCCCTGATCGGCCACCCGGGTCCGGTAGGCGGCGGCGTTGGGCAGGTAGTGCTGCTCGGTGTACTCGCGCACCGCGCGGTGGGCGGAGAACTGCGGGGTGAGCCGGGCCATGCTTTCCCGCATGCGCGCCACCCAGGCGGTGGGGATGCCCTGGGGGTCGCGGGCGTAGAATTCCGGGATCACCTCCCGCTCCAGCAGGTCGTACAGGGCCTCGGCCTCCACCGCGTCCCCGGCCGGGTCTTCGCTGTGCTCCAGGCCGTCGCCCAGGGCCCAGCCCAGATCGGGGCTGTAGGCCTCGGCCCACCAGCCGTCCAGCTCGGACAGGTTGAGACCGCCGTTGACCAGCACCTTCATCCCGCTGGTGCCGCAGGCCTCCCAGGGCCGGCGCGGGGTGTTCAGCCACACGTCCACCCCCTGGACCAGCTGCTCGGTGAGATGCATGTCGTAGTCGGCCAGGAAGATCACATGGGGCCGCGCCTCGGGCCGGTGGATGAAGCGGCTCCAGGCCTGGATCAGGGCCTGTCCGGCTTGGTCGGCCGGATGGGCCTTGCCGGCCAGGATCAGCTGCACCGGCCGCTGCGGGTGGGTCAGCAGGCGCAGCAGCCGCTCCGGATCCTGCAGCAGCAGGTTGGGCCGTTTGTAGCTGGCGAAGCGCCGGGCAAAGCCCAGGGTCAGGGCATTGGGGTCGAACAGGCCCCGGGCCTGGGCCTGGGCTTCGGCCGGGGCGCCGGAAGCGGCCAGCTGCCTGGCCAGCCGCTCCCGGGCATAGGTAATGAGCGTGCAGGTGGCGGCGGTGCGGAATTCCCACAGCCGGGCGTCGTCCACCTGGCGGATGTCCCGGCTCACGGCATCCAGGGGTCCCAGCCAGCGGTCCTGGCCGCAGGCCTCGGTCCACAGGGCGTCGGCCGGGGCCGAATCCCAGGTGGGCATGTGCACGCCGTTGGTCACGTGCCCCACCGGCACTTCCGCGGCCGGCCAGCGCGGGAACAGCGGGGCGAACAGCCGGCGGCTCACCTGCCCGTGCAGGCGGCTCACCCCGTTCACCGAGCCGCTGCCGTGGATGGCCAGGTAGGCCATGTTGAAGGGTTCCGCGCCGGCGCCGGCCCGGGCCCGGCCCAGGTCGAGCAGGGTCTGGATGGGGATGCCCAGCTTCTGGGTCGCGTAGCCGCCCAGGTACTGGGTGATGAGCGCCGGCGCGAACTGGTCGAACCCGGCGGCCACGGCGGTGTGGGTGGTGAACAGGTTGCCCGCGCGGGTCGCCGCCAGGGCCGCCGCGAAGTCCAGGCCGGAGCTGGCCATGAAGCCGTGGGCGCGTTCCAGCACGGCGAAGGCGGCGTGGCCTTCGTTGAGATGGCAGACTTCCGGCTGGATGCCCATGGCGGTCAGCAGGCGCCAGCCGCCGATGCCCAGCAGCAGCTCCTGCTTGAGCCGCAGCTCGGTGCCGCCGCCATACAGCTCGCTGGTGATGCCGCGGTGGGCGGGAAAGTTGGCGGCGTCATTGCTGTCCAGCAGCACCAGCCGGACCCGGCCCACCTGGACCTGCCAGCCGCGCAGCCAAACCGAGTAGCCGGGCAGGGCCACCTCCAGCCGCAGCCATTCGCCGTTGGCCTGGCGCAGGGGGGTGATGGGCAGCTGGCCCGGGTCGTTGTAGGGGTACAGCGCCTGCTGGGCGCCGTCCTGGTCGATCACCTGGCGGAAATAGCCCTGCTGGTAGAGCAGGCCCACGCCGATGACCGGCACGCCCAGATCGCTGGCGGCCTTGAGCTGGTCGCCGGCGACGTTGCCCAGGCCGCCGGAGTAGATGGGCAGGGCCTCGCTCAGCATGAACTCCAGGCTGAAGTAGGCCACGCAGGCCAGCGGCGCCCCGGGATGCTGGGTCTGGAACCAGGCCGGGGCGTCGTCCGCCGCGTCCTTGGCACGGGTCAGCTCCTCCACCTGGGCGCGGAAGGCCGGATCGCCCAGGGCCTGCTCCAGCCGGTCCCGGGACACGGTCTGCAGCACCACCCAGGGATTCCGGGTGAGCTCCCACAGGGTCGGGTCCAGCTGGCGCCACACCTCGTCGGCCCGGTGGTTCCAGGACCAGCGCAGATCCAGGGCCAGCTCCGCCAGGGGGGCGTAGCCGTCCACCTGCACCGGCAGGAGGCCGTGCAGGGGGTGGATGACCCGGGCGGTGGGGCTCACGGCCGCTTGGCCAGGGCGCCCAGCAGGGTGTCGAAGGGCTGGGTGAACTTCTCCACCCCCGCCGTCTCCAGTTCCTGGGTGATCAGGTCCAGATGGATGCCCATCTCCGGCAGCTGGCGGAACACCCATTCGGCGTGGGCCACGTCCAGACCGATCCGCAGGGCGGGATCGCCATGGTCACGGTAGGCGTCCAGGGTGGCGGGTGGGGCGGTGTTGACCGTGTCCACGCCGATCAGGGCCTCCACGTACTTCACATCGCTGTAGTCGGGGTTCTTGGTGCCGGTGCTCGCCCACAGCAGCCGCTGGGGCCGGGCGCCGGCCCGGACCAGGGCCTGGAACCGGGGGCCGCCGAACAGCGCCTGGAAGTCCCGGTAGGCCAGCTTGGCGCTGGCGACGGCCACCTGGCCGTGCAACTGGCGGGCCAGTTCGGCGCCCTTGCCTTCGTGGGCGAAGAAGGCCTCCAGCACCGGATCCACCCGGGTGTCGATGCGGCTGAGGAAGAAGCTGGCCACCGAGGCCACCCGCGCCAGGGGCCGGCCCAGGGCGGCGCGCGCTTCCAGGCCGGCCAGGTAGGCCTCCGCGGCCTGCCGGTAGCGGTCCAGCCCGAACAGCAGGGTCACGTTGACGCTGATCCCTTCGCTGATGAGCTGCTGGATCGCCGGCAGGCCCTCCACGGTGGCGGGGACCTTGATCAGGACGTTGGGCCGGTCCACAGCCCGCCACAGCCGGTGGGCTTCCTGGATGGTGCCGGCGGTGTCCCGGGCCAGGTGCGGGTTGACCTCCAGGCTCACATAGCCGTCGCCGCCGTCGCTGGCCTCGTACAGGGGCCGGAACGCCTCGGCGGCGCTTTGCACATCCTGCTGGCTGAGCGTTTCATAGATCTCCTGGGGGGTCTTGCGGGTGGCGGCCAGGGCCTGGATGGCCGCGTCGTACTCGTGGCTCGCGCCGATGGCCTTGGCGAAGATGGCCGGGTTGGAGGTCATCCCGCGCAGCCCGTCAGTCGCGATCATCTCCCGCAGCTGTCCGCTGGCGATGAGGTCGCGCCGGATGTAGTCCAGCCAGATGGACTGCCCCAGGATTCCCAGTTGCTTCAAGGCATTGTCGGTCATGGTGCAGTCTCCTGGGGGTTGGACGGGGGCAGGGAGGCAAGGACGTCTGGGTGCCTGGGCGCCTGGGCGCGTAGACTTCCAGGCCGACGCCGGGGCTGGCGCGGCAGCTGTCTACCAGATGCGCGCAGACCGGCGCGGGTTCGCCGGCCGAGCATAGGCCCGGGGGGCCGTCCGGGGGGGCGCCAAGCGCGCCAGCGCGGCGCCGCTCATGAAGGGCCCCAGCCGATGGGGCCAAGCGGACGGGGTGCTCAGGCTCGGGGACATGGGCTGGGCCCTCCGGAAGGCAGGGGCTGGGCCGGGGCGATGGATCCCGTGGCGTACAGCCCGGTGAATTCCTGGTAGCGGTCCAGCAGGGCGTCCACCCGGAGTTTCCGGGCCAACGCCAGCTGGGCGTCCAGCAGCTCTTCTGCGGTCGGGCGGTGGATTGGCATGCTGCCTCCTCAAAGAACCCTGCGGCCCTGGAGGAGCCGGATGATGATGACGACGACGGCCAGGAACAGCAGGATGTGGATGTATCCGCCCAGGGTGTAGGAGCTGACCAGGCCCAGGGCCCAGAGGATGACGAGCAGGACGGCGATGGTCCAGAGCATGGGGGGGCCTCGTGACGGGAAGGTGGGGGTGGGGGTGGGGCGGCCGGTGCGGGTCCGGGCCGCGGCGGGATCAGGACTGGCGCAGGGTCATGAGGTTGTTCACCTGGCGCACGCCCTTGATGTCCTCGGCGATCCGGGTCACCTGGTGCTTCTCCTCCGCGGTCCGGGCTTCGCCATGCAGGGTCACCACGCCATCCCGGGTCTTGACCTGGGTGGCCAGGGCGTGGGTGGCCTTGTGGAACAGCAGGGTGGTCTTGATCTGGGCGGTGATGGACGCGTCGTCCACCTTCTCTCCGACCCGTTCATGGAGCGGCTTGACGCCGGTGACCACCAGGTTGTTGGTGACGGCGGTCACGCCCTCCACGTCCAGGGCGTACTCGCCGGCGAGCTCTTTCCTGGCTTCGCTGGCGGCGGAGCCGGACAGGGTGACCACGCCGCCCTGGGTCTGCACTTCGGTGGCGGTGGCGCTGACGTGCTGGTGGAAGGCCAGCGCGGTCTTGACCTTCATGGTGATCCAGGCGTCGGAGTGCTCGGTTTCCGGTTCGCCGACCACGGTCAGCAGGTTGATCACGCTCCGCACGCCCGGCAAGCCGTTGACGGTCTCCTGGGCCAGGGACCGGTGGTACGGTTCGGCCACCGTGCCGCTGAGGGTGACCACGCCGGCCGAGCATTCCACCTTGATGGCGTCGCTCTTTAGATAGGTGCGGAAGTTGTAGGTGTCCTTGGCCGAGGTTTCGATCCGGCGGTCCAGGACGGAGGCCTGCAGCGGCAGGGCGCCGAGCGTGGCGGCCGCGGTCGCGGTCAGGACCAGGGCGGGGAGGTTCAGCTGGAAGTGGCGCATGGTTTAGTATCCTTAGGGCCCCTGGGGGCGCTGGGGTGGGGGGCAGGGCGATCCTGGGCGGTGGGCAGGCCTGGACCGGCCCCGCCGCGGCGTTCCGCACCCACGGGGCGGAGCGGGCCAGGGGGAGTCGTGGGGGAACGCCCCTGGGCCACGGGAAATTGCAACTTTGGCGCCAATTCGGTAAGATTATTAATTGGCTTACTTAGATAATTCCGTCGGCGTGCGGTCGCGGTGGCCCCCCGCAAACTGAACGATCCGTTCCTTCATATCGAGGGTACCGGCGCCTACAGCCAATAGGAAAGCAACCGCGCGGCCCATTCCTTCAGATGATCGGACCGGGGCCGCTGCCGCCAGATCGCCGGGTCCAGCTCCGTGGCGTTGCGCAGGTCCTCCTGGAAGGCGGCTTCCATCTCCCGGCCGAAGGTGTCCCCCAGCACGATGACGTTGACCTCCCGGTTGTGCAGGAAGCTGCGCAGATCCAGGTTGGTGGAGCCCACCGTGGACCAGGTGCCGTCGATGACCGCGGTCTTGGCATGCAGGACCGAGCGGTTCAGCAGGTACAGGCGGACCCCGCTGTCCAGCAGCTCCTGGTAGTGGGACTGGCTGGCGTGCTGCACCAGGCTGCTGTCGGTCACCGTGGTGAGGAGGATCTGCACCTCCACCCCCCGGCCGGCCGCCGCGGTCAGGGCCTTGACGATCTGCGCGTCCGGCACGAAATAGGCGGAGGTGAGGTGGATGCTCCGGGTGGCCTGCTCCATGGCCAGCACGTAGGCCCGGTAGATCTCGAAATCGCTGCCGGGCTGGCTGCCCACTACCCGCACGATCTGGTCGCCGGCGTCGCGGCCCGGGGGAAAGTCGCTGGCCTGGTCCAGGCGGCGCGGATCCTGGCTGTTCCAGGTGTCCACGAACAGCCACTGCAGCGCCGCCACCGCCGGGCCTTCCAGGCGCAGGTGGGTGTCGCGCCAGCCCAGGCTGGTGACCGGTCCGGCCTTGCGCCGGAACAGGGAGCCGTGCCGATAGCTGCTGCTGATGTTGGCCCCGCCGGTGAAGCCGATCCGGCCATCCACCACCAGGATCTTCCGGTGGTCCCGGTGGTTGATCCGCCACCGGCCCAGGCGGCGCAGCGGGTTCACCGGGTGGAAGGCGCACAGCTGGATGCCCGCGTCGGCCATGCGGGTGAAGAAGGCCGCGGGCGTGCCCAGGGTGCCGACGGCATCGTAGAGGATGTGCACCTGGACGCCTTCGCGCTGCTTGGCGATGAGCAGATCGGCGAACGCCTGGCCCAGCGGGTCCGCGTCGAAGATGTAGGTCTCCAGGTGGATGCTGCTCCGGGCGGCGCTCACGGCGGCCGACATGGCGGCCATGGTCTGCGGTCCGTCGAACAGCAGGGTGACCCGGTTGCCGGCCAGCAGCGGCCGGCCGGTGGCCGCCTCTTCCAGGGCGGCCCGGTCCTGGAGATCGTTCCGGCCCGGGCCCATGCGGCAGGCCAGAAGCGCCTGGGCCGCTTGCGGGGCCACCTGGCCCCGGCTGTCCTCCATGGCCGGCAAGGCGCCGCCCAGGGCCTGCTGGCCCTGGCCCGGCCGCGGCGGGACCAGTTCCGGCAGCCGCTGGCAGCCCAGCAGCTGGACCAGGGTCAGGACCAGGGCCAGGACCAGGATCAGGGCGCGCGGCCCGGTGCCGGCGGCCAAAACCGGCCAGCCGGAGGCTGGGGTGCTCGGCGGGCCGGTGACCAGGGCCGGAGGGGGGGCGAGGCGCAAGGGGTCCACCGGTCGGCCGTTCAGAGAAGGAAAGCGATGGGCATGGGTTCTACCGGTCGGCAGGTCAGGGAAGGAAAGCGATGGGCATGGGATCCACCGGTCGGCAGGTCAGGGAAGGGGCCTTCCCGCCGCGTCCGCGGGGGTGCGGCGAGGAAGGCCGATCAGGCGTCGGGGAGCGCCCGCTCCCGGGCGTTGCGGTGAGGTGCTGGCCAGGGGCCGCCACCGTCGCCCGGTCCGCGCAGTCCGCGCAATCCGTTCAGGCCGCCCAGGCAACTCAGCAGGCCCAGCTGCTGCCGCTGGAGCTGGAGCAGGTCCGCCAGCTCGGCGGCCCATACCAGCTTGATCTTCTGGTGGAGCATCCGGATCTGCAGCTCCAGCACGCGGTGCTCCGCAGGCAGCGTGGCTGCCGCGGAGGCCGCGGAATCGTCAGGATGAATGGCAAGGGGGTCCATGGGAGATCCTTTCGTGGGGAACGGGGAGATCACAGCAGCGGCGGCCGCGGTACCCCGGTCTGGGGGTGGGGGGCGGTGGCCCAGTAGGCCGGGCGGCCGTAGTAGTCGTACAGGCAGGTCTCGTATTCCCGGTTGACGCCGGCGTCGGGGTTCCATTCGGGGCTGTCGCGGATCTCCTCCCGGGACAGGTCCAGATACACCTTCCGGTGTTCCCAGCTGACGCTGCTGGCCCACCAGGGCGACACCAGCACCTTCCGGCCGAACCAGACGTTGCTGGTGTCGATGACTAGGTAGCGCACTTCCCAGGTCTCGTCGTCGACGATGAAGTCCTGGACGTGGCCGATGCCGTCATCGCTGCCCTGGATGTGGTATCCGCAGACTTCCCGGGCGCTGCGCAGGTGCAGGTCGTCCGGGGCCCCCCGGCGCGGCGCCGGCGGCTTCTCGGCCACGCCGGCGGCGGCGAGCGGACCCGGGGCGCCGGCCATGCCCCAGATGCCCGAGCTGCCCCAGTAGTCGGGATAGCCGTAGTAGCGGAACTGGTCGCGCTCGTGCTGGCGGGAGACCGGCTGGTCGGTATCCACGTCCGGGGCGTGCAGGATCTTGCCCCGGGTCAGGTCCACCTGGAAGCGCTGGCTGGCCCATTCGGCCTGGCCGAAGGCGACGGGGGAGATGAGCACCTTGCGCTCACTGAAGAAGCCGCCGGTGGCCACCACCAGGTAGCGGATCACCCAGTGGTCGTCATCCATGAGGAAATTGGCCACCTGGCCCACATCCCCGTCGCTGGCGTGCACGGTGTAGTGTTCGAGATCGTTCAGACTTCGCAGCATGATGGGGTCCTGTCAGCCTCGCGGCATGGTGGGTTCAATCGAGGGGATCCTGGGGTTCCGGCGTCCGGACGGCATGTTCGTGGGCCTTCCGGCCCTCCTCCCGGGCTTCCTTGGCATGCTCCCGGGCCTTCTGGGGTTCCCCGGCCTCCTGGTACATGGCGGCCAGATAGTGCTGCCGGGACGCTTCCGTGTGGTGCTGGGCGGCCTCCAGGTGGTGCTGGGTGGTGTGCTTGCTGGCGGACATGAGCGGAACCTCCGGGGCTGGGATGGAGCCGGTGGGCCCGGATACCCGGGGCGGGGGCCCCGGGTCCGGACCAGGCCAAGGGGCCCAGGCATTCATGAAGCAGGTTCCGGGCCATATTTATAAAGATAACAATACGTGTTTTTGCGTTTCACCGAACGCTGGGCCGCGGGCGCGATGCCTTCAAGATGAAGGGCGCGGGACGCTCTGGGTTTCGCGGCCCGGCGGCCCCGGGTGGCTGTCCTGGACCAGGACCAGGTTGTCCAGGACCAGGCCCAGCCGCCACAGGTGCGGCCGGGTGCGGGCGATGCGCACCGTGTAGCCCTCCAGGACCGGGTCCGGGCGCTCGCGTCCGGACCCGGGGGCCTGAGCAGCATTTGCGCCATTCCTGCACATGCGCCGAACATGCCCCTTCCGTTCCGTTCCGTGCCGGCTGGCCGAAAGCCGCGGCCTTCCATTCGGAGGGAGCCCCCAGTCCCCGCTCATCGTGATGGGGGGGCTGCGCGATTTTGATGGAGCGGGGGGCCGCCCCTGGAAGCGGCGAGCCGGTGCTACGCTCCCCCGGCCTCTTTGGGCGAGCGGTAAGTATATGGTTAAACACGGCGTTGGAAGGATTCGAACGCCGGTTCTGGTCCACGCTCGCTCGGTTTACGGCTTTCCGGCACGGGGCTTGCCTTCTGGCCTGGGACCTCACCGTCCCGGCGCGCGGTCAGCACCCCGAGGGTGCTCGCCCCATCCACGCCTCCGGCCAGCACGTCCCGGGACTGGATCGCCCGGGGCCCGAGCCGCTGCCTCCCTTCGCCTCATTCGCCAACCGCCACCTACCGGTGGCTTGCTTTCGCGTCTTCCGCACCCGCTGTGGTGCGTTCTTCGGAGTCTCCATGCGCTACCCCCTCGCTCTCCTCACCCTGGCCCTGGCCTCCGGCGGTCTGCTCGCCGCGGACGCACCGGCCGACTACAACTGGATCCAGGTCCAGGCCGGCGCCTCCGGGCACCGGATCAATTCCGGCAAGGACCAGTTCGCCTACGGTCTCGGGGTGGGCACCTGGCTCAACGGCCATATCGGCCTGGAGGCCTCCGCCCTGGCCACCGCGGTGGAGTATGACCACGACCGTGCCAAGGAACAGCAGCTGTTCGGTTCCGTGCTGATCAACCCGTTCCGCACCCCGGCCACGGTGCGGCCGTTCCTGCGGCTCGGGCTGGGCGGTGCCCGGACCGGCAGCCCCATCTCGGGCAGCGGCGACGCCACCACCCGGCTGAGCGGCGTGGCCGGGGTGGGCATCCAGGTGCTGTCCGGCAGCGCCCTGTTCTACAGTCTGGAAGCGCGGATGGTCCAGGTGGATACCCTGTCCACCCGCAAGGAGGGCCAGCTCCTGGGCGGCATCGGCTTCCGCTGGGGCGGCCGGCCCACCCTGGTGGCCGCCGTCCAGGAGGCCCCCGCGCCCGATGTGGCGGCCTCGGAGCCGCCGCCCCCGCCGCCCCAGCTGGTGGTGGTGCCGGTCGCCGCCAAGACCCAGGAATACTGCACCATCCTCGATCTGCAGTTCGATATCAACCATGACGAGATCCAGCGGGAGGACAAGGAGAAGCTGGCGGTGATCGGCACCTTCATGACCCGCTACCCGGACACCACGGCGGTGATCGAGGGCCACAGCGACAACGTGGGCACCGACGAGCACAACCTGACGCTGTCCAAGCAGCGGGCCGCGAGCGTCGTGACCTACCTGGTGGACACCCTGCACATCGATCCCGCCCGCCTGTCCTCCGTGGGCTACGGCAAGACCCGGCCGGTGGCGGACAACGCCACCGAGGAAGGCAAGCGGAAGAACCGGCGCATCGACGCGGTGATCGCCTGCGTGACCGATGTGCAGGGGCTCATCGTGGCCCCGGCCCGGATGACCATGGCGCTGGTCATCGATTTCGACGCCAAACAGGACACGGTCCTGCCCACGTCGGACGCCGCACTGCGCAAGGTGGCCGCCTTCCTGCAGGCCAACCCGACCGTCACCGCCTCGGTGGAGGGCCACACCGGCAACCTCCAGGCGACCCCCAGGCAGGCCATGGCCATTTCCCAGCGCCGGGCCCAGAATGTCGCCGACTACCTGGTGAGCACCTGCGGTGTGGACCGCGCCCGGCTGACCACCCAGGGCTACGGCGACAACCGCCGGTTCGCCTACAACACCAGCGCCGAGGGCGAGCAGGAGAACCGCCGGGTCAACATCATCTTCAACTATCCCCAGTAGCCTGAAGGAGCCGGCCATGGCCGCCAGCACCGCCGTTTCTGTCCATCTGGACCTGCTCGCCCCCCTGTCGGGGGTGCTGGTCCCGCTGGAATCCGTGCCTGACCCGGTGTTCGCCGGCAGGATGGTGGGCGATGGCATCTCCATCGACCCCACCTCGGCCGAACTCCTGGCGCCGGTCGCCGGCACCGTGACCCAGCTGCACCGCGCCCACCACGCCGTCGCCATCACCTCCGACAGCGGCGTGGAGATCCTGCTGCACATCGGCCTGGACACCGTGGAGCTCAAGGGCGAAGGCTTCACCCCCAAGGTGGCCCTGGGCGACCGGGTGCGGGCGGGCCAGGTGCTCATCGCCTTCGATCCGGTCCTGCTGGGCCGCAGGGCCCGCAGCCTGCTCACTGAGATGGTGATCCCGGACGGGGCCCGGGTGGGCTCCATGCAGCGGGCCACTGGTCTGGTGGTGGCGGGCCAGGACCGGGTCCTGCAACTGCTGCTGCGGGAGCCACCGCTGCCCGGGGCGGCCGCCCCGGCGCCCGCCTTGGCGGCAACGCCGGCCGTCGCGCCGACCCGCGTTCCGGTCGCCGGCGCTTCTCCCGCCGGGGCGGCGCCGGCGGGAGAAGCGCTCGCAGGGGTCCGGTCCGATCCCGTGGTGCTGCACAACCGTTCCGGGCTCCATGCCCGGCCCGCCGCCATTCTGGCCGCCGAGGCCAAGAAGTTCAGTTCCACCATCCGGCTGGTGCGCGGCACCGCCGAGGTGAACGCCAAGTCCGTACTGGCCATCCTGGGGTTCGGGGTGCAGGACGGGGATACCCTGCAGGTCTATGCCACCGGGGCGGATGCCCAGAAGGCGGTGACCGCCCTGGTCACCCTTCTGACCCGGGGCGGGGAGGCCGCCGGGGCGACCCCGACGGGAGGCGGGCAGGCTCCGGACAGCCCGGTCGCCGTCCCGCAGGCCGCAGCCGACCCGGCGTCGATCGCCCCGGATCCTGCCCCCGCCGATCCGGCCCGGGCCGTGGCCCATGGGGCCGGTGAACGGGCAGGCGTGGCCGCCTCGCCCGGCTTGGCTGTGGGCCAGGTCTACCAGTTCCGCCCCCAGGTCCTGGCCGTGGTCGAGGCCGGCGGCGATCCGGCCCAGGAGCGCGCCCACCTGGAAGCGGCCCTGCAGGACGCCGGGGGGCAGCTGGAAGCCATCAAGCACCGGATCCGTTCGGTCGACCCCACCCGGGCGGACATCCTGTCCGCCCACCAGGAACTGCTGGCTGATCCCGATCTGGCCGCCGAGGCCGAGCGCGGGATCACGGCCGGACAGAGCGCCGCCTTCGCCTGGCGCGCCGCCTTCACCAGCCATGCGACCAAGGTTGGCGGCCTGGACTCGCCCCTGCTGCGCGAGCGGGCCAACGATATCCGCGATGTGGGCCGCCGGGTCCTGGCCCTGCTCACCGGGACCACCGCGGCGGGGCTGAATCCGCCCCGGGGATCCATCCTCATCGCCGACACCCTGTCGCCGTCGGAAGCGGCGCAGCTGGACCGCACCCAGGTCCTGGGCCTGTGCACCACCACCGGCGGTCCCACCGGCCATGTGGCCATCCTGGCCCGGTCCCTGGGCATCCCCGCCATCGTCGGCATCGACGCCACCGCGCTGGACCTGGCCGCCGGAACGGTGGTGGTGCTGGACGGGAGCACCGGGATCCTGCAGGGCCAGCCCACCCCGGCGGACCTGGCCGCGGCCCGGGAACGGCTGGGCCAGCAGCAGGCCCAGCGGGTCCGGGAGCAGGCCGCGGCCCAGAAGCCGGCCGTCACCGCCGATGGCTTCGCCCTGGAGGTGTCCGCCAATATCCGCAGCGCCCAGGAGGCCCGGGAGGCCGTGGCCGCCGGTGCCGAAGGCATCGGGCTGCTCCGGAGCGAGTTCCTGTTCCTGAACCGGGAAAGCCCGCCCACCGAGGACGAGCAGGCCGCGGAATACGGCACCGTGGCCAGGATCCTGGGGCCGGGCCGCAAGCTGGTGGTCCGCACCCTGGACGTGGGCGGCGACAAGCCCCTGGGCTACCTGCCGCTGCCCCACGAGGCGAACCCGTTCCTGGGGATGCGCGGCCTGCGGGTGAGCCTGGAACGGCCCGACCTGTTCCGCACCCAGCTCCGGGCCATCCTGCGGGCCGTGCCGCTGGGGGACCTGCACATCATGTTCCCCATGGTGGCGACCCTGGAGGAACTGCGCGCGGCCAAGGCCATCCTCGGAGAGGAAGTGAAGTCCATGGGGCACTCCGCCAAGCTGGGGGTGATGATCGAAGTGCCGTCGGCGGCGCTCATCGCCGAGGCCCTGGCCCCGGAGATCGACTTCTTTTCCATCGGCACCAACGACCTCACCCAGTACTGCATGGCCATGGACCGGGGCCATCCGCAACTGGCCCGCCAGGCCGACGCGCTGCACCCCAGTGTGCTCAAGCTGATCGGTTTCACGGTGGAAGCCGCCCACCGGCACGGCAAGTGGGTGGGTGTCTGCGGCGGACTGGCCTCGGAGGTGCTGGCCCTGCCCGCGCTTCTGGGCCTGGGGGTGGACGAGCTGTCGGTGAGCGTGCCGGTGATCGGCGCGGTCAAGGTCCGTCTGGCCCATCTCCACAAGGCGCAGTGCCAGGCGCTGGCCCTGGAACTCCTGCAACTGAGCACGGCCGGGGAGGTGCGGGAGCGCCTTGCCGCCTGGCCCGAATGATCCCCCCGGAGTTGACCCATGTCCCTCAGCTATCTTGAAGCTTTGAAGAAGCTAAACCTGTTCGGATCGCTCCAGAAGGTGGGCAAGTCCCTGATGCTGCCCGTTGCCGTCCTGCCGGTAGCGGGTCTGCTGCTGGGCATCGGCTCCGCCCACTTCGGCATCATCCCCGGCCATCTGTCGGACATCATGAAGGCTTCCGGGGACGTGATCTTCGGCAACCTGCCGCTGATCTTCGCCATCGGCGTGGCGCTGGGGTTCACCGAGAACGACGGGGTCTCCGGCGTGGCCGCCGCGGTCGGCTTCCTGGTGATGAACGCCACCCTGGGAGTGATGGCCGGCATCTTCAAGGTCACCCCGGCCCTGGTCATGGGTATTCCCTCCATGGACACCGGGGTGTTCGGCGGCATCCTGGCCGGCGGACTGGCAGCGTTCATGTTCCAGCGCTTCTACCGGATCGCCCTGCCCACCTACCTGGGCTTCTTTTCGGGCAAGCGCTTCGTGCCGATCATCACCGCGGTGGGGGCGATCGTGCTGGGCGTGGTGCTGTCGGTGCTCTGGCCCCCGGTGCAGTCCGGCATCAACATCTTCTCCCACTGGGCGGCCGTGGGCAACCCCCGGACCGCGGCCACCGTCTACGGCTTCGTGGAACGGCTGCTGCTCCCCTTCGGCCTCCACCACATCTGGAACGTCCCCTTCTTCTTCGAGATGGGTTCCTTCAAGGACGCCACGGGCAAGATCGTGCACGGCGACATCAACCGGTTCTTCGCCGGGGATCGTTCGGCGGGGATCCTGGCCGGCGCCTTCCTGTTCAAGATGTTCGGTCTGCCCGGCGCCGCCCTGGCCATCTGGCGGTCCGCCAAGCCCGAAAACCGCAAGCACGTGGGCGGCATCATGATCTCGGCGGCGCTCACCTCCTTCCTGACTGGCATCACCGAACCCATCGAGTTCTCCTTCATGTTCGTGGCGCCCGGGCTGTACCTGGTGCACGCGGTGCTGGCGGCCTCGACCCAGTTCGTGTCCAACACCCTGGGCATGCACATGGGCTTCACCTTCTCCCAGGGCGGCATCGATTTCGTGATGTTCAATGTCCTGGGCCACCTGGCGACCCGCTGGTGGCTGGTGCTGGTGGTGGGGCCGGCCTACGGCATGCTCTACTACGGGAGCTTCCGCTGGGCCATCCAGCGTTTCCAGCTCAAGACCCCGGGCCGTGAAGACGAGGTCGCCGGTACGGCGACTGTGGCGGTGGAGGGCGATGAGCGGGCCCAGGCGCTGGTCGCGGCCTTCGGCGGGCGGGACAACATCACCAGCCTGGACGCCTGCATCACCCGGCTGCGGGTGACCGTGCAGGATTCGGCCCGGGTGGACAAGGCCCGGCTCAAGGCCATGGGCGCCGCGGAGGTGCTCCAGGTGGGCAACAGCGAACAGGCCATCTTCGGCACCCAGTCCGAGAACCTCAAGACCGACATGGAAATCTATCTGAAGCACAGCCAGGGCGCCAGTGCCGCCCCGGTGTCCGCGCCTGCCACGCCCATGCCTGCCACGCCCGCCTCGGCCGCACCTGCGCCCCTGGCGATCACGGCGGCCCAGCGGCTCCAGGCGGCCGGCATCCTCGCCGCCCTGCACGGAGCCGGCAATATCCAGGCCCTGGACGCCGTGGCGGTCACCCGGCTGCGGGTGCGGCTCACCGACCCGGCCCTCATGGATCTCCCGGCCCTGCTGCTGGCCGGCGTGAAGGCGGTCATGACCCTGCCGGGCCAGGAACGGGATCTCATCGTCGGGCTCGAGGCCGCGCAACTGGCCCAGGCCCTCGGTCACTAGAAAGGCATGCCATGAAGATCGGAATCGTCGGAACCGGAGCCGTGGGCGGCAGCGCTGCCTATGCCTTGATCCTGGAGGGCATCGCCAGCGAGCTGGTGCTCATCGACCCCAACCAGGGCCTGGCCGGGGCCCAGGCCGAGGACCTGGGGGACGCGACCCTGTTCGCCGAACCCATGGCCATCGCCACCGGCGACTACGCCGGGCTGGCGGGGGCGGAGATGGTGGTGCTGTGCTGCGGCGCCCGGCAGCTGCCCGGGGAGACCCGGCTGCAGCTGCTGGGGCGGAACACGGCCATCTTCCAGCAGATCGTCACCCTGGTCGCGACCCACGCGCCGGAGGCCATCCTGCTGGTGGTGTCCAACCCGGTGGACGTGCTCACCGCCCTGGTCTCCCGGCTGTCCGGGCTGCCCGAAGGCCGGGTGTTCGGCACCGGCACCCTCCTGGACACCGCCCGGTTCCGGGCCCACCTGGGCCAGGCGGTGGGCGTGGCCCCCCAGTCGGTGCACGCCTATGTGCTGGGCGAGCACGGTGATTCCGAAGTGCTGGTGTGGTCCACAGTGGCCGTGGGCGGCATTCCCCTGGAGGCCTTCGCCCGGCAACTGGACCTCCCCGTCGACGCTGCCTTCAGGGCCCGGATCGACGACCGGGTGCGCCACGGCGCCGCCCGGATCATCCAGGGCAAGGGGTCCACCTGCTACGGCATCGGCGCCGGCATCGCCCAGATTGTCCGGGCCGTGCGGGACAACCAGAACGCCGTGCTGACCCTGTCCGCGCCGGCGCCGGACCTGGGGGGCCCGTCCGTCCCCTGTCTGTCCCTGCCCAGGATCGTGGGCGCCCGCGGCCTGGTCCGCACCCTGTTCCCGGTCCTGTCCGGGGCGGAGCGGAAGGCCCTGGACGCCAGCGCCCAGGTCCTGCGGGACGCCGGCCGGGCCTGAACGCACGGCTGCCAGCCCTTCCACGGATACCACCCTTCCAGGAGCCACCATGAACCGCACCGCAGCCATCCTCCTCATGGGCAGCCTCGTCCTGGCGGCCCAGACGCCCCGTTTCGGCGTCCAGGCCGCCCTGTCCCTGCCCGCCTACGATCTTTCCGACAACGCCGACCTGGGACTGCAGGTGGGCGGCCACGCCCGCTGGAGCTTCGACCACGGCCAGGGCGTCATGGCCCGGGTGGACCTCGCGTCCTACAGCGAGAACGATGCCGTCAAGGTCCGCGGCGTGGCCCTGGGCGCCGACTACCTCTACCACCTGGAGCGCCGGGACCGGGGCCTGTACCTGCTCGCCGGGCTCGCCAGCCAGTACTATCACACCGCCTATGACGGGTATACCGACAACGACAACGCGCTCGGCCTGGATCTGGGCGTGGGCTACGATCTGGACCGCCACCTGGGCCTGCAGGCCCGCTACACCACCAGCAGCCTGAGCAACGTCACCTACGACGCCCTGAACCTGGGGGTGACCTACACGTTCTAACAGCCGCCGAGGCGCCCGCGCCCTTACGGCTGCTTGTGTCCGGCACGGACGCCGCCCATAACCCGGGCCCCGTGGTGTTAGCATGGGAACTCAACCCCATGCCCTCATCACTCGTCCAGGCCCGGTGCCGATCGGCCACAGGAGGTGTCGCCTTGATCCAGGTTCCAGCGGAAGCGTACGTGCCAACCTTCACCCCGAGCAGCGTGCTCGCGCCGCGCTTCGGGGTCTACGGGCACTTCTACACGCTCGGCTACCCCGATGCCCGAACCGTGCGCTGCCGCAGCGTGCTGGAGATCATCACCCGCAAGTCCGGGCTGGCCGGGGAACTGGGGCCGAAAGGCCACCGGCCGGACGCCATATTCATCATGATGAACCCCGGATCCTCGCGGCCGGTGCTAGGCTCCCAGGATCCGGGCGACCGCCATGCCTGGAACGAATGGCACGGGGCCGCGCAGGGCGGGGACCTGGTGGAGACCGTGCCGGATCCGACCCAGCACCAGATCATGCGGGTCATGGCGCACCGGCGCTGGGAGCATGTTCGGGTGGTCAATCTGTCGGATCTGCGCAGCCCGGTCAGCCGCCAATTCCTCCGTCTGGTCCAGGACCTGCCGACCCTGGACGGCGGGCACCCGCACTCCCTGTTCTGCCCCCAGCGCCGGGCGGAACGCGAGGCCAAGCTTCTCCGGAAGCCGGGTGCGCCGCTCATCGCCGCGTGGGGGGTGGATCCCCGGCTCAAGCCGCTGATCGCCAGCTGCCTGGAGGCGCTGCCCCTGGGCGAGCCGCTGCACGGACTGCTGCGTCCGGACACGGCCTGCCAGTATTTCCACCCGCGGCCCCCGTTGCCGGCGGGCCAGCGGGCCTGGCTGCTGGCCATGGCGGAGCGGCTGGACCAGGAACTGGGCGAGGTCCAGGCGGCGGAATAGGCCAGCCCGGCGGAACGACCTGGACCCGCCACCCGCGTCCCGGCAAAAGGCAGTGCTTCGGTGTGTAGGGCGAGGCTCCAGCAGCCGCCAGTTCTCATTGCAACCGCTCTGCACCAGCCGCCTTCGCTAATTTGCGGTCGAAGGTAAGCAGCTTCCTTGCGCCGAGCGACCTCGCCTGGTGAAGTGCCAAATCCCTCGCTCCAGGACGAAACCCTCCTGCGCGATTACGAAGCCGCCGCGAGCAGGCTGTTCCAGGGCAAAGCTGCGGCTCGCTACCGCCTGAACCCGTAATTCATTAATGGTTGAAAAAAAATCACCCGTGGGTGATGGTGTTCCAGAACGCCGCGAAGCCGGCTTCCCGGGTGCGCTCGGCCGCGGCCGGGTCGTGATTGACGAAGTCCATGGTGGTGTCGGCCATGGCGGCCATGAGGGCCCCCACGAAGGCCGCTGGCTGGTCCCGCAGGACCCCTTTGGCCATGCCCGCCTCCAGCAGACGGGAGACATCGCAGAAGGCCTGGATGCCTTCGGCCCGGGTGGCCGCCAGGATCCGGTCCGACAGTCCAAGCTGGGCGAGCACCTGGCGCTCCTGGGGGTGGGCCACCCCCCAATCCACATAGGTGAGCCACGCCTGCCGGACCTGCTCCCGCAGCCCGGCCCGGGCAGGCGCCGGCTCCATGGCCGAGCGCAGCTGGCCCTTGAGCTCCAGATAGAGCCGGTTCAGCAGCTCGTCCTTGCTGGCGAAGTAGGTGAACAGGGTCCCCTCGGCCACCCCGGCGGTCTTGGCGATCCGGGCGGTGGGCGCGTTCAGGCCCTCCTCGGCGAACAGCCGCATCGCCGCCAGGAGGATGGCTTGGCGTTTGTCTTCGCTGCGGGGGCGGGCCATGGCATTCCTAGCTAATGAGTGACTACATACTCAATTGTGGCGGAGCCTGGATCCGTGTCAAGCCTTTCACGCCATCCACGGTCCAGGCAGCCTACCTCTGGCCGCTCTTCGACGCGCTTCGAGAAACGCGGCCATCATCCTGGCGGGCGGCGCCTGAACTGGAACCCGCTTCCCACGGAGGCCTCGGGGGAACCTTCGATCATGATTCAACACCGGGTGGACCTGCCCATGGGCTGGGATGGGGTGAAACTTATTTATTAATAATGACATCTATAGATGGCAGCGCCGGTTTGCGCGCTGCTTCGGAGAACCTGGCCCATGGCCCGACCCTGGCACGCCTGTCCCCTCGGCACCGCCCCTGCTCAGCCTCGCGCAACGGGCGCTCCGTGCCCGTCCCCATGGCGCGGGGTGACGGTGCTGGCCCTGATCGTGGCCAGTGTCACCTCGGCCATGGCCAGCGGGTTCAGGCAACCCGTCCCCCGGGAAGCCCGGCCACTCCGCATCCCGCGGCCTTCGCTCCCTGTGCAGGAGCCGCTGCCGGTCCTGCCGGCCCCGTGGGAGGTGCTGGTGGAGGCCAGCGGCCCAGCCCCGACCCCGGAGCCGGCAACGAAGCCCTTGGCCCGTTCCGCTCCCCCCCAGGGGCTTCGGGAGCAGCTGCGCCACAAGGTCCTGGCCAAGCGGGGCGCGGGACGCTACGCCATTCATCCTTTCTTCCACAACCTTCCCTCGGACAAGGTGGGCGACATCCGCACCTTGTGCTGGCCCAAGCGCGCGTCGGGGCGGCCCAATCAGGCCGTGATCGCCCCGAAGGATGGCAGCCTGGTCTGGACCTCCGGCCTGGACGACAAGATCCAGTACCTCACGTCAGGGCAGCCGGTCAGTTGCATCGCTACCGTGGCGAACACCCGGATCCGGCATCTCTTACAAAATGGCCCGGAATCCTTCTGCTTCTTCGGCGACAAGAGCTTCGGCACCGTCATCCTCCCCGAACAGTCGGGGAGCGGCCAGGGCAAGATCACCCTCAGCGACAATGCTGCCTCCCTGGAAACCGCGCAGGGCCCCGAAAGCGTCGTGGCCACGCCCGATGGCGACGTGATCGGGTTCACCCAGAAATACTTCTTCCGCATGCCCAAGGACCTTTTGTCGGTGCGGGCGTGGCCCAGGGACCCGACCGTCCCGGTGCCCACCACGCTGCTGTGGGAACCGAGCCTGAAGCAGGTCTACGGGCTCAGCCCGGGGTTCGATGAAGTCATGGTCTTCAACGCCGAGACCGGTCTTTGCCAAGCCTCCTTCAACCTGGGCAAGGGGGCCAGCCCCTCGGCCCTCGCCCTGGCGCCGGACGGCCAGGTCTGGGTCGCCTACGGAGGCTGTGCGATGGTGGAGGTCATCAATCCGGCGCGGGAAGGGGAATCCAAAAGCTATCCGCCCGAACGCCCCGAGCTGCCCACCCAGGGCTTCACCAGCATCGCCCCGGGGCCGGACGGCGCCATGTGGCTCACCTCGGACCAGTCCTCCTGGTTCACCCGGGTGACCCTCGACGGGGTCTTCTCCCGCTCCGCACCGGAGGCGCCGATCATCCCCTGTGCCCTGGCTCCGGGCCATGAGGGCAGGCTGCTGTTCAGCACCCAGGGCATGGACACCCTCGCCCAGGTGATCATTGTGCCCCGGTGCCGCCCGCTGAAGGACTCGCAACGCTCCGCGCCCGACCCTGCCGAAGCTGGGCAAGGCCCCTCGGCCACACCGCGGAAACCCGCCCCCGGCCTTTCCCGCGAGGAGCGGCACAAAAGGCACGATACCTTTCTGGCCAAGGTCCAGGCCAGGTTTGCTGAAAGCCTGGTGGCGGGCGATGCCACCGACGCTTTTGCCCATGATCTGCTGGGTCTCGCCGAGCCCCTCCCCTCCGGAACGGAGGAGGACAAGCAGGGGAGCCCCGTCCCTCCGGAGCCCGAACGGAAGGCCAAGGCCCCGGTGCCGCCCAGCGTCCCGTCAGCCCAGAGCCTTGAACAGCGGCGGGTCTTCCTCAGTCCCAAAGGCTTGAAGCATATCTGGGACCACCATGGCTACGACCACATGGGCGACAAGAGCCAGTTCCACGCCAGCCTGGGCACCCCTGAACAGCTGGAGGCGTTCCTCGCCAAGGGCGTAGCGGAGGCCATGGAAGTGGGCCGGGTGACGGATTGCTGGGGCCGGTGCTACACCCTCTGCCGCCATCCGGACACAGGCTACTACAACAGCTGGGGCCGGTTCCGCGAAACCGACCGCTTCGCTGTGGTGACGATCCCCTACCTCAACGAAGAGGATGGCGAGTGTGACCACATCGTGGTCACCGCCTATCCCATCTCCAAGTATTTCTAGACCTACATTCCGCACTTCTCGGACCTGATTTCTCGCGATTTAACGGGTTTTTCCTGATCTTGTCTTTTGTTCATCAGGTTTGCTGAGGACCAGGTCCACGGTTTCCTGCTCCCAGACGGCCAGGAGGCGAAGGATCTCCCGGTGGTTGGCGACGGCCCCCTCCAGGATGGCGTACTGATCAGGCGTAACCGTCTTGTGCATCAGGTGGCCGTCCTGGTAGTGGTGCCACTCACGGTAAGGGCCGTGCTGGGCTGAAGGGTCCTTGGCGCAGCGGCAGTTCGCCTTGCCGCAGGGCTTCATCCGGGTCGACACCATCCCAGAGACGACGAAGTCCATCCCTGCGATGGCCTCACGCAGGGCCTGGGTCCGGGCCTCGATGGCCGAAGGTTTCTGCAACTTTTTCATCGTGGTGGCCTTGACAAAATCCAATCTGGAGAATAGTATATCTCCAGATGCCGTCCTGTCAAGCCCCTCCGCTCTCGACCGACGCCTTCAAGCTTCGGGGTGAACGTGTCGGCCCCCTCCCCCTGATCAACCGGTTCCTGGACCGGCTCGGGCTGGAGGACCTTCTGGACCGACTCGTCCCTACCCAGGATCGGCGGGTCCGTCTGCCCTATGCCAAGGGCCTGGGTCTTCTGCTGCGTTCCATCCTGGTGGAGCGGGAGGCCATCTACCGCCAGCAGGAGATCGTCCGCGGCTTCTGGCCTGAGGCCTACGGGCTCACCGCTGAACTGGTCGGCCACGCCGGCGACGATGCCATCGGCAGGGCCCTGGAACGCCTGTTCGACGCTGACCGCGCCGCCCTGCTCACCGAGGTCGTCCTGGCGGTCCAGCGAGAGTTCGCCCTGGGCATGGATGAACTGCACAACGACTCCACCTCCGTGAGCTTCTGCGGCCAATACCGGGCGGCCCGGGGACGTCAGGTCCGAGGACGGAAGGCCCCCCTGATCACCTACGGCCATTCCAAGGACCACCGTCCCGACCTCAAGCAACTCCTGCTCATCCTCACCACCAGCCGGGACGGCAATGTTCCCGTGCAGTTCCGCTGTGCCGACGGCAACCAGAATGACTCACCCACCCACCAGGAGACCTGGGACACCCTGTGCAAGGTTGCGGGCCGGACGGACTTCCTTTACGTGGCGGATTCCAAGCTGTGCAACCGGGAGGCCATGGACCACATCCACTACAAGAAGGGCCGGTTCGTCTGCGTGATGCCCCGGAATCGGTTGGAGGACGCGGAGTTCCGCAAGTGGATCCAGGACCACGAGCCCGAGTGGACCCTGGTCTGGGACCGGGAGCATCCGCGGCGGAAGGAAGGCTCCAGGGACCGGTGGCGGGTGGTCCGGGCCAGTCTGCCATCCCGCGAAGGCTGGCCGGTGGTATGGGTCCACAGTTCCTTGATGGCCCTGGGCCAGGAGCAGACCCGGCGGGAGAACCTGCTCAAGGCGGAGGAGGACCTGAAGGCCCTGGACATGAGCCTCTCCGGATCCCGGCCCAGGCATCACCTGCGCAAGGAGATCGACGAGGACGTGGCGGCGCTCCTGGCTCGCCACAAGGTGACCCGCTACCTCAAGGTGAAGGTGGGCACGGTGGAGAGCCATACCTTCCAGCAAGCCAAGCGGGGACGCCCGGGTCCGAACACGACCTTCGTACGCAAGACCAAGAAGGCCTGGCATCTGACCTGGGAGATCGACCAGGCCGCCGTGGCCTATGACCGCAAGTCCGACGGGATGTACCCTCTACTCACGAACGACCGAACGTTGACGGACGCCCAGGTGTTGGAAGCCCACAAAGGGCAGCCCTCGATTGAGAAACGGTTCGAGCAGACCAAGACTGTGCTGGAGATCGCCCCGGTCCTGCTGAAGAACGAAGACCGTATCGAAGCCTTCTTTCTGATCTACTTCCTGGCCCTCATGGTCCAGGCCCTCATCGAGCGCGAACTCCGCCTGGCGATGAGGAGGGAAGGCATCGAGAAACTGCCGATCTACCCGGAAGAACGCCAGACTGCCCATCCCACCGCCGAGCAGGTGTTCCGCCTGTTCAGCCTTGCCCAGCGCCAGACCCTGACCTGCAAGGGGGTGCTGGTGAAGACCTTCGTGGAACCCCTGACCCCTCTCCAGGAGCAGGTCCTGGGACTCCTCGGGATCCCCGCAGCGACCTACCTCAGGGCCGACTGAGGGCCTTCCCGAAATTCACGAGATATTGGCGGGTCGATGTGCGGAATGTAGGTCCAGAAGCCGGATTTCCGGACCATCAGCCTGTTCCGCAAACGACACCTGACTGCCTTGGGTGGGCTGTTTCAGCAGGTGCTGGTGCTGTGCCGGCAGGCTGGGCTGGTGGCTCTGGGGCATGTGGCCCTGGATGGGACCAAGATCTCCGCGCCAACC
>Ga0302279_10000558_pt1 | contig 54346 bp, 40 predicted proteins | sample III_Bog_N3_3_FD_194541 | JGI IMG/M metagenome (GOLD analysis project Ga0302279, IMG submission 194541) | Peat permafrost microbial communities from Stordalen Mire near Abisko, Sweden - III_Bog_N3_3 | ecosystem: Environmental > Terrestrial > Soil > Wetlands > Peat | place: Sweden: Abisko... | reverse complement strand
TCGTCGTTGGCTACAGCACCGGGATCGGTGTCCTGCTCGTCGCCAGCCAGCTGCACAACTTCCTGGGTTATTCGGTCGAGGTGAACCAGGATTTTATCCAGAACGTCTGGCAAGCGGCGGAGCACCTGGTCACTGGCCGGATCGAACCGTGGGCCTTGGCGATTGGCGCCCTCACCCTCGGCATTTTCACCGCGGTGCGCCGGCTAAAGCCCAAATGGCCGGAGGCTCTGATCGGCCTCGCCGCCCTGGGGGTCGCCGCCAAGATCTTCACCGTTTTTCATCCCGTCCCGCCCTTCCTCATGGTCAAGGACGAGGGCGCCCTCACGGCGGTCATTCCCGCCTTCGCCGGTTTTCATGTCGGCGACCGCAAGCCCCACCTCTTTCCGGAATTGGCCGGAACCGCGGTCGCGATCGCGATCCTCGGCATGCTCGAAGCCGCCTCCATCACTAAGACCCTGGCGGGCAAGAGCGGCCAAAAGATCGAGCCCAACCAGGAGCTGATCGGCATGGGGGCGGCCAATATCGCCTGTGCCCTCTTCGGCGCCGTGCCCGGCTCCTCCTCTTTCGCCCGCTCGGCCGTCAATTTCCAAAGCGGGGCCCGGACCCAGTTGGCCTCGATGTTCAGCAGCGTGATCGTCCTGGTCGTCCTGGTCTTCGTCACCCCGGTCTTCAACTTCATCCCCGTGGCCGCCTTGGCCGCCCACCTGATCCGGGTCGGCATCAAGATGATCAACCGCCACCAAGTCCGGATCGCGGTCGGCTCGACCCGCTCCGACGGGGTCGTCTTCATCGTCACCCTCGTTTCCTGCCTGCTGCTCAAGCTCGACACCGCCATCTACGTCGGCATCGGCGTCGCCCTGGCCCTCTTTCTCCAGAAGACCAGCACCCCCACCCTGGTGGAATACTCGATCAACGAGGCCGGCACCCTGGCCGAACTGGAGGATCCGACCAAGCGGACGCACCCGGAGATTTCCATCATCCACGTGGAAGGGGAGCTGTACTTCGGGGCGGCCGACCTCTTTCAGGAGCAGGTGCGGCGCCTGGCCGAGGACCAGAACATCCGCGTATTCATCCTGCGGATGAAGAACGCCCGCCACCTCGATGCCTCCACGGTCATGGCGCTGGAAAACCTGCACGACTATCTCCGCCAGACCGGCCGCCATCTGATCATCTCCGGCAGCAATCCCGAGGTGACCAAGGTGCTGCGCAACAGCGGACTGTTGGAACGCATCGGCGAGGCCAACATCTTCCCCGCCCAGCACAACCTGACCATGGCCACCCGGGAGGCCCTGAAGCGCGCACAGGAACTGCTCCCGCTGCAGTCGCCCGAGATCCGCATCTTCTACGAGCGTTCGCAGGAGGCGGACATGGCCTAGAGCTCCTGGGCGGCTTCCTGCTCCGCGTGGGCGGTGAGCTGGACCAAGCTGCGCAGGGAGCTGAAGTGGCGGCTCAAGTCGAAGTCCCCGCCCAAGCCATCGACCAAGCGATCGAAGAGGTCCTTCTTCGAGGCCTTGAGCGCCTGGATCCGCTCTTCGATCGTGCCGGCCGTGACCATGCGGTAGACGAAGACGGTGTTGGTCTGACCGATGCGGTGCACCCGGTCAACGGCCTGCGCCTCCACCGCCGGATTCCACCAGGGGTCGAGCAGGAAGACGTAGTCGGCGGCATGAAGGGTGATGCCGGTGCCGGCAGCCTTGAGCGAAACCAGCATGGCCGCCGCCCCGGGGGCGTTTTGGAATTCTTCCACCGGCTTCTGGCGGTCGAGGGTCATGCCGGTCAGTTCGTAGCGGGCCAAGTCGGGGAACTGCTGGGCCAAAGCGAGCCGCACCCGGCCGAGCAGGAGCACGAACTGGGAAAAGATGACGACCTTGTGGCCGCTGCCGATGATTTCCGCCAGCTTCTCTACCAGGAGGTTGATTTTGCCCGAATCGGCCAGGGGCGAGTTCATCCAGGGCAGCATGTCCGGATCGCAGCAGGTTTGGCGCAGCCGGGTCAGGAGCGCCAGGAATCCGAAGGACTTTTCCCGAATGGCGGCGCCGACATCGTCGCCGAGGCGGGCCAAGCCCTCGGTGCAAATCCGGGCGTACTCCGAGCGCTGCACGTCGGTCAGCGGGCAGATGAGGTCCATCTCCACCTTGGGCGGAAGCTCGGTCGCCACTTCCCTCTTGGTGCGCCGGAGAATGAAAGGGGCCAACTGAGCGCGCAGCCGTCCGATCGTGCCCTCACGGTCGCCGTGGAGCGCCGCCTCGAAGGAGGCGCGCGAGCCGAGGAGACCGGGCAGGAGGAATCGAAAAATGCTCCAGAGGTCGAGCTGGCGGTTTTCCAGGGGCGTGCCGGTCAGGACCAGACGGTGCCGCGCCCGGACGGCAAAGCAGGTCTGCGTAACCTTGGCGTCGGGATTCTTGATGAACTGGCCCTCGTCCAAGACGGCGTAGCCGAATTCGAAGCTGTCCAACAGTCCGCGATGCTTGCGCAGCTGGGTGTAGCTCGCCAGCCAGATGACCGGGTCGCTGCGGGAGGTGAAATCGTGGCCGGCCTTGAGGACGTCGACCGCCAGATCGGGAAAGAATTTCGCAATTTCGCCCCGCCAGACCGGCACGACGCTGGCCGGACAGACGATCAGGGTCGGCCGATCGGCCACAGAGCGGGCCGCCAAGAGCGCCAGGACCTGGATCGTCTTGCCCAAGCCCATCTCGTCGGCCAGGAGGCCATGGCAGCCCACATCGCAGAGATGGTGCAGCCATTCCACGCCCCGGCGCTGGTAGGGCCGCAGGCCCTCGGCCAGGATCGACGGCTCGGCCGCCGGCTGCAGGACGCTCTGGCGCCAGGCTTCGATGCCGGGCGACAGCGTCACCTTGAGTCGGGCGTCGTTGAAGAGGGAGAAAATCAGATAGGGCGGCAGCGCCTCGCCGAGCGGAGTCTCGGCGACGTTTTTCTGCCAGGAGCAGTAGGACTCCCAGCGGTCGGCCGGGAGCGTCACGATGCCGAGATTGGGCAGAATCACTGGCTGGCCGCCGCGCTTAAGCAAAGCCGACACCTCCGCGTCGCTGAGTAACCGCTCGCCCGACCGAAAAATCCAGCGCAGGTTCAGGCCGCCCTCGCTCGAGCCGGGCCGGCTGCCGGGGGCCGCTTCGGCCACCGCCTCGACCTCGATCGCGCGGGTGCCCTTGAGCAGGTGGCCGGCTTTCTCATCCAATTCGACCGTGAAAGTCCGGCGCCAGGCCGGCAAGGTCACCTTGAGAAAGTTGGGGATCTCGACCAGCGATTCGAGCAGGTACACGCCGGACACCTGGTCGTAATGGAAATGGGCCTTGCGGGCGTAGGCGGCCAGGCCGATGAGCTTGGCCCGTTCGGCCGAGGAGATGTGGCCGTTGCCGTTGGCATGGGCGCCGGGGCCGAGGGCCGGCACCCGGGTTTTTCCGTCCGGTTCCACCCAGACGGCTTGGAAGGTCAGACCCGCCGCCTTGGTCTTGAAGGCCAGCAAGAGCGGGCGGGAAGCACCGTGCAGGCGGCCGGCCGCGGCCGTGTGGGCCCGGTCCTCGCCGGCCCCATGACCGTGACCGTTGCCCTGGCCATGGCCGTTGCCTGAAGCCAGCGCCATCCCGGGGCGGGCGCCCGAACTCTTGGCCGACCAGGCCGATGGCGGACGACTCCGGTCGGCGCCATTTTCGGCGGCTTCCTCTTTGACGTCGCCCGGCACAGCCGAGATCTCATCGGCGACCAATTCCTCAATTTCGTGCAGGCCGGCCACGGCCAGGGCGTGGGCCAGGTCGCGATCGGTCGAAGACGAGCGGACAGAAATTCCTTCGGCCGACCATTCGATGACGGCGTATTCGTCCTTCTTTTCCATCCGCCGGTGCACGATCGCATCCCGGTCGCTCAGCTCCAATTCGCGCACTTCGCCGGCGCGATAGATCCTCCGGCCTTCTTCCAATTGATTGATGGTGAAGGCTTCAGACCAGTCGTCGCCCAATTTTTGGAACCAGAATTCCAAGGAATGGGGCGTATAGAACCGCTTAGGACCGTGCGACTGCATCAACTCAAAAGGCAATCCATAGAGAAGCGGGCAACCGGCGCGCAATCTAAATTTGCCTGAATCTGCGAATGTGAATTTCCTGGGAAAGGCGCATTACGCTTGCGACCGGCGCAATCTGTGGCTTCTGCAATCGGTCTCCTTCCGTCTGCATGCCTCTCACCACCGCCAAGCCCCCCGAGATCGAGCGTCGTTCCGTCTTCTGGCTCGACGCGCTGATGGTGCTCGGCCTGGGCGCGATTGTTCTCGGGCTGGCCAGCATCGCGCAGGAATGGCGGCAGCCGCGGAACATGACGGTGGCGATCGACCTCTCGCCCTGGGCGCTGCCGAAATACGCTTTCTACTCGTTCGCCCGCGGCTGGATCGCCTACTTTTTCTCCCTCGTCTTCAGCCTCCTGATCGGCTCCTGGGCCTATTATGACGAGCGGGCCCGCCGCTTCGTCCTGGTGGCGCTCGATATTCTGCAGAGCCTGCCGGTTCTGGCTTTCCTCCCCCCTTTCCTCTTTCTCCTCCTCGCCCTCTTTCCCCACAGCAACACCGGCCTCGAACTCGTCTGCATCTTCGCCATTTTCACCGCCCAGGTCTGGAATATGACCTTCAGCTACTACGATTCCCTCCGCGGGACCCCGGCCGATTTCCGCATGCTGGCGAAACTCTACAATCTGAATTGGTGGAGCCGGTTCTGGCGGGTGGAACTGCCTTTCGGCGCCCAGGGCCTCCTCTACAACAGCATGGTCTCCATGGCCGGCGGCTGGTTTTTCCTCGCCGTCACCGAAGCCTCCAGCGTCGGCAGCCAGAGCTATCGCCTTCCCGGCATCGGCTCCTACATGTCGGTGGCCTCCGATCAGGGCAACGTTCCGGCGCAGATCTACGCCATCATCGCCATGAGTGTGGTCATCGTGACGATCGACCGGCTGATCTGGTGGCCCCTCATCGTGTGGTCCCGGAAGTTCAAGCTCGATGACTTTGGCGCCGGCGGGGTCAAGCAGTCGGCCTTCCGCCTCTGGCTCGCCCGCTCGGCCACCATGCAGCGCTTGGCCGGGCTGTTCGACCGCTTCAAGGACTGGCTCATCCCGCCTCCGACCCCGCCCTCCGCCGAGACCTCGCTCGTTCCCCCCGGGACGCCCCCGCCCCACCGCGGCCGGTTCAACCGCGGCATCTATTTCGTCTTTCTCGCCATTCTCGTCGGGCTCTTCGCCTTCGGCATCCGGCGCCTGATCGTCCTCCTCGGGCACGTGCCGCAACACGAATGGCTCGTGATCGTGCGCGACGCCGGCCTCAGTTTCATCCGGGTGATCGCCGCGGTCATCCTCGGGACGCTCTGGACGGTTCCCTTCGGGGTTTGGATCGGCCTCAATCCCCGCTTGTCCGGGCGCCTCCAGCCCTTCATCCAGTTCGCCGCCTCCTTCCCCTCGCCCATGATCTACCCCGCGCTCACCCTCCTCGTCCTCGCCTTGGGCGGGAGCCTGCAGTGGGGAGCGGTGCTCCTGATCCTCTTCGGGACCCAGTGGTACATTCTCTTCAATGTCGCCGGAGCGGCCGCCGCCATTCCCAACGACATTCTTTGCGCCGCCGAGATTCTGCACCTGAAAGGCTGGGCCCGTTGGCAGAAATTCCTGATCCCGGCTATTCTACCCGGGCTGGTCACGGGCTGGATCACGGCCGCCGGTGGCGCCTGGAACGCGACGATCGTATCCGAGATTGTGCCGGTTCACGGCCACACCTATGCCGCCACCGGCCTGGGCGCCTACATCAGCGACGCCACCGCCGCCGAGGATTTCCCCCGGCTGACGGCCGCGGCGCTGGTCATGGCCATCTTGGTCGTCGTCGTCAACCGGACGGTCTGGAAGCGCCTGCAGACGCTGGCCAATGACCGCTGCCGCTTCATCACTTAAGCCTCCATGGAATCCCCCCGGCCCACCCTCATCGAGCTTCGCCACATCAGTCACGAGTACGTGGCGAGCGGCCAGGATAGTGATCTGGTCTTAAGCGACATCAATCTGACGGTCTCCGAGAACGACGTCGTCGCCTTGCTCGGGCCCTCCGGCTGCGGGAAGTCGACCCTCCTACGGATCATGGCCGGATTGATCACTCCGCCGACCAAGGGCGAGGTCCTGTACAAGGACATGCTCCTGCGCGGCGTCTCGCCGGGGATCGCCATGGTTTTCCAGAATTTCGCCCTCTTTCCCTGGCTCACCGTCCGCGGCAATGTCCTCCTCCCGGTGGGCAAGCTGCCGCCGGAGGAGCAGCAGGCCCGCCTGGAGAAAGTTCTCAGCACCGTCGGCTTGGGGGCCTACGAATACGCCTATCCCCGCGAACTCTCCGGCGGCATGAAGCAGCGGGTGGGCATCGCGCGAGCGCTCATCGCCGACCCGGAAGTGCTGGCGATGGACGAGCCCTTCAGCGCCCTGGACGTCCTGACGGCGGAAACCCTCCGCGGAGAAATCGGCCGGCTGCTCTCCGATCCGAATCATCCCCTCCGCACCATGGTCTTCGTCACCCACAACATCAGCGAAGCGGTGTTTCTCGCCACCCGCATCGTGGTGATGGCGGCGCAGCCGGGCCGGGTCGACGTGATTGTGCCGAACAGCCTGCCGTATCCACGGGATCCTGACACGCCAGAGTTCAAGCAGATCGTGGAGCGGCTGCACCGCATCCTCACCCACTCGCAATTGCCGGACACCCCGCCGCCGGCGCCGGCCGACGCCGGCAAGATGGTGACGCCGATCGACGAGGGCCGCCGCCGGATCGCGCCCGTCTCGCTGCCCTACGTCACTCCGGCCGAAGTCCTGGGATTGCTCGCGCTCCTGGGCGACGAGCCCCAGGACGTCTTCGAATTGGCCGAGCGCTTCGGCAAGGAATTCGGCTACGTCGTGCGCGTGGTCAAGGCCGCCGAACTGCTCGGCTTCGTCCTGACGCCGCAGCAGGACGTCGTTTTCACCCCGCTCGGGCGTGAGCTGACGGCCGCCTCCACGGCGGACCAGAAGCGAATCGTGCGGGAGCGGTTGCTGGGGCTAAAGATCTTCGACCTCCTGGTGCGGCTGATCAAGGTCCAGGAAAATCAGTCGCTGTCACAGGAGGAATTGCTGCGCGAATTGACCGCCGCCCTGCCGCACGAACGCCTGCGGCCGTTGTTCCGGACCCTGCTGAGCTGGGGCCGGTACGCCGAGATCATTCTCTTCGACCAGCGTCGCCATATCATCCGGCTCTACGAGGAAAAGCCGCGCCGCGGGGCGGCGGCCAAGGGGGCGGCGGCGCCCGCGTCAGCGGCGATTCCGCCCGAAGATGCGCCGGCCGAGCCTCCTGTCGAACCCCCGGCCGAGCCCCCAGAGCCGCCGGGCGCGCCGCCGGCTCCGCCTCCGGCCTGACGGGAAGAATTCTCGAATCTGTAACCCGAGCGTCACGGAGTTGTCACTCCGGAGGGGCATGCTGGCGCGTGTAACAATCACCGCTCACTCGCGCCATGTGAAGATCGCCCTCGTCACCGAAACCTTTCCGCCCGAGATCAACGGGGTGGCGATGACCTTTGGCACCTTGGCCCGGGAGCTCGGCCGGCGACGGCACGCGGTGACCGTTTTTCGCCCGAACCGGCCCGATCTGGCCAATCGATTGGCCGACCCGGATTTTGTCGAAGTGGCGCTGCCCGGACTGCCCATCCCCGGCTATCCCCTGCTGCGCCTGGGGCTGCCGGCCGGGGGCACCCTGCGCCGGCGCTGGCGGGCCGACCGGCCGGACGTGGTCCATGTCGCGACGGAGGGTCCGCTTGGGATGTCTGCAATCTCCGCCGCCCGCACGCTCCGCATTCCGGTGACCTCGAGTTTCCACACCAATTTCCACGCCTATACCCGCCACTACGGCGTCGCCCCGCTCCATCGCCTCGCCCTGGCCTGGCTGCGCCGGGTCCACAACCGCACCCGGCGGACCTTTGCGCCCACCGCCGACCTCTGCACCGAATTGGCCGGCCTGGGCTTTGCCAATCTGGCGGTCCTTTCCCGCGGGGTCGACACCGGCCAGTTTCGGCCCGCCCGCCGCTCGAACGCCCTCCGCGAGGCTTGGGGCGTAACCGAGTCGGACACGGTTCTGCTCCATGCCGGCCGCCTCGCGCCGGAGAAAAACTACCCGCTCCTATTCCGGGCCCACGCCGCCGCCCGCGCCGCCAATTCCCGCTGCCGCTCGATCATCGTGGGCGACGGCCCGCTGCGCCCCCGGCTGCAGCGCGAGCACCCCGAAGCCCTTTTCACCGGCTTTCTCCCCCGGGAGGAATTGGCCCGCCACTATGCCTCGGCCGACGTCTACGTCCACGCCAGCACGACCGAGACGTACGGCAATGTCCTGACCGAGGCCATGGCGAGCGGCCTGGCGGCGGTCGGCTTTGACTACGCCGCCGCCCGGCTCTTCCTGCGCTCGGGCGAGAACGGCCTGGCCGTTCCCCTGGGCGACCCGGAGGCGCTGGTGCGGGCCGCCGCCCGTTTGGCGGCCGATCGGCTCTTCCAGCGGCGGCTGGGCGCGGCCGCGGCCCTCGCCATGGAGGCCCAATCTTGGGAGATTGTCCTGCAACATTTCGAATCCGATCTCGCCAAGGTCGTGGAAGAGGCGCGAGTCTCCGAGCCGCCGCCGCCTTCCTCGGTCTATCCGGCCGCCCTGGTGCCATGAGCTCCTTCCCGCTTCCCTCCCTCGCCGTACCGGACTCGATTTTCGACGTCGGCTGCGCCGGCCCCAAACGCCGGATCCTCATCCTCACCGCCGGCTACGGCGAAGGCCACAACGCCGCCGCCCGAGCCCTGGGCGAAGCCTGCGATGAAGTCGGAGGTGCCGGCACCGCCCGGGTGGTCGACGTCTTCGCCCTCGCCTCCCCGCGGCTCGACCGCGTGGTAAAGCGCGCCTACCTCTACGCCATCAACCGGCAGCCCCGGATCTGGAGTCTGGTCTACGCCTGGATGCACCGCTCCCGCCTCCTGCCCTATTGCCTGCGCGGGCTGCACGCCGACCGCCGCGTCTTGGAGCAAATCATCGCCCAGGAGAGGCCCGAGGCGATCTGCAGCACCTATCCGGTCTACGCCTTTCTGCTCGAGCAGCTCCGCCGCGAAGGTCGGGTGACGGCCCCCCACTACAACGTCGTGACCGATTCGATCAGCATCAATTCGCTCTGGTGGCGGGCGGGTGCCGCCGGCTGGTTCGTGCCCAATGAGGACTCGGCCGCGGTCATGCGCGCGGCCGGCCTGGCGGCCGACCGCCTCCACGTTCTCGGCTTTCCAGTGACCCTGTTCTTTCGCCGCCACGCCGAATTGACCCCTCCGGACTTGGCCGCCGGGGCCCGGCCGCGCGTCTTGTACATCCTCAATTCCGGCACGCGCAATGCCGAGGCCACCGTCCGCCGCCTCCTGGCCGGCACGGACTGGGAGATCACCTGTGCCGTGGGCCGCGATGAAAAGCTTCGGCAGCGCCTGGAGCAGCTCGCGGCCGGGCGGCAGGCGCCTTGGGAAATTCTCGGCTGGACCGACGCCATTCCGCGCCTGCTCATGACCCATCACGTCGTGATCAGCAAAGCCGGGGGCGCCACCACCCAAGAGGCGATCGCCGCGCGTTGCCCCATGATTGTCAGCCAAGTCGTGCCCGGCCAGGAGGAGGGCAATTACGAGCTTTTGCGCCGCCACGGCGCCGGCGCCCGCGCCGAGACCCCGGCGGCGGTCGAAGCCACGCTGCGCGCCGCCTTTGCCGACCAGGGGGCCGTCTGCCAGGAATGGCGCCGTCGACTGGAGGAGCTCTCGCGACCGAGCGCCGCCCGCGAGATCGCCACCTTTGTCCTGACCGCCACCGCCGCTCCCCGGTGAATCTCCGCTTCATCGTCAATCCCATCTCCGGGCGCCGCGGGCGCAGCCGCCAAGTCCAGGCTCTGCTGGCCAAGTTCATCGCCGCTGAACGGCTCGACGCCCCCGTCGTCCTCACCGAGGGTCCCGGCCATGCCACCCTCCTCGCCCGCACGGCCGTGCACGAGGGCTGCACCCGCGTGGTAGCGGTGGGCGGAGACGGCACGATGAACGAGGTGGCCCAGGGCCTGGTACACACTCCGGCCGCCCTGGCCTTGGTGCCGACCGGTTCGGGCAACGGCCTGGCCCGGCACCTCGGGCTGCCCCTGGCGCCGGCGGCGGCCCTTCGCCTCGCCGTGGACCCGGCCGCCCGCATCACCACGATCGACACCGGCTTGGCCGGGCCCCGGCCCTTTTTCAACGTCATGGGCCTCGGCCTCGACGCCGACGTGAGCGACCGCTTCAACCGGCAGCCGAGCCGCGGCCTGCCCGCCTATTTGCGCACCGCCCTGGCCGCTTTTTCCGGCCGCCGCACCGAGTCGTGCACGATCGAGATCGGGGCCGAGCGGGTACAGATCGATCTGCTCTGGCTGGCGGTGGCTAATTCCGACCAGTATGGCAACGGTGCGATCATCGCCCCCGGGGCCCACAGCGCCGACGGGCTGCTCGACCTCCTGGCGGTGCAGCCCGTGGGCTGGCTGGGGGCGGTGAACTTGGGCGCCCGGCTTTTTCTCGGCAACTTAGACCGCAGTAGCCGGGTGCGGCGCTGGCGTGCTCCCGCCTTCGTCGTGCATCGACCCGCCCCCGGCTTAATCCATACCGACGGGGAACCGCATCCGGCCGAAGCGCGGGTGGAAATCAAGGTGGTGCCGGCCAGCCTGCGCCTGGTCGCCTGCCCCGCCCCGCCATGAAGCTGCGGGTCCGCACCGTCATCATTTCCGACGTCCACCTCGGCACCGCCGAGGCCAAGGTCGCGGAAGTAAATCATTTCCTCCGGCATGTGCGCTGCGCCAAGCTGATCCTGAACGGCGACATCATCGACGGCTGGCAGCTGCGGCGGGGCGGCCAATGGAGCAAGACGCACACGCGCTTCATCCGCATCATCCTGAAGAAACTGGAAAAGCGCGGCACCGAGGTGGTCTATCTCCGCGGCAACCACGACGACATCCTCGCCCGTTTTCTGCCGCTCGACTTTGAAAATCTCTCCGTGGTGGAGGAGCACATCCATGTCGGTCCGCGCGGCCGCTACCTCGTGCTCCACGGCGATGTCTTCGACAGCGTGACCAAAGACTTTGTCTTCCTCTCCCACCTCGGGGATTGGGGCTACCAGCTTCTGCTCAAGATCAACCGCGCCTACAACGCCTGGCGGGCCTGGCGCGGCCTGGAGTACTGGTCCCTGAGCAAGGCGATCAAAGCCCGGGTCAAAGAGGCGGTCAATCACGTCTCCAATTTCGAAACCCACATCGCCGACCTCGCCCGGGAGCGGGGCTGCACCGGGGTCGTCTGCGGGCACATCCACACCGCGGCCGATAAGATGCTGGGCGACATCCATTATCTCAATTCCGGCGACTGGGTCGAGTCCCTCACCGCCATCGTCGAGCATTGGGACGGGCGGTTTGAGCTGATCGACTACGTCACCTTCGTTCGCCAATACCCGCTGCCCCGCGAAGAGCTCCCGGAAGAAGACGGCGCGGCCGAGGCGCCCGATGGCGAGTCCGTCCCTGCCCCGGAGGCGGGCAAAAGCTAGACGGAAGCGGCGGGCGGCCGACTCGTCGTGGCCGCCAATTCCGCCCGGATGATCGCCAAGGTCCGGTCCGTCGCTCCGCTGTTTTCCTCCCGCCAAGCGGTGGCGGCGGCCGCCAGGGCGGCGCGCCGGGCCGGGTCGAGAAACAGTTCCACGATGGCCGCGCTCAGATGGTCCGCGTCCCGCACCTGCAGGGCGGCGCCCCGCTGCACCAATTCCCGGGCGATCACGGCGAAGTTGCCCATCCCGGGGCCGAAGATAATCGGCTTGCCCAGCGTGGCCGCCTCCACCGGCGTCTGGCCTTCGGTTTGGGGAGGCAGGCTCTTGCCCACGAAAATGATATCGCCCAATTGGGCCAGACGGCGGAGTTCCCCGGTCGTGTCCGCGACCGTCACGTCCACCGATTCGGCCGCCGGTCCCCGGCTGCGCAGATGACAGCGGAGGCCTTCCGCCACCAGCAACCGCTCGATCACCAGCCGCCTTTCGGCATGCCGGGGCACGAGCAACAGCCCGCAGTCGATTCCGGCGACCCGCACCGCCCGCCAGGCGGCGATCAAAGCCGCTTCCTCACCGGCCCAGGTGGAAGAGCCGAGCAGGATCATGCCCGAATTGAGGCCCAATTCCCGACGCAGCCCGGCTTTTTCCGCCTCGCTGAGCCGGGGGATCGCGACGTCGAGCTTGAGATTGCCCGTGGTCGTCATCCGCTCCGGGGGGAAGCCCAGCGCGCGAAAACGCGCTTCGTCCTGGGCCGAGCCCGGCAGCAGCCGGGTGATACCCCCGAGGAGCAGGCGCGGAATGCCCGGCAACCAGCGCTGGCCGAGGCGCATCCGCCGGAAGGTGCGGTCCGACACTCGGGCGTTGATGCCGAGCACCGGCACGGCGCGCCGCTCGGCCTGCCAGACATGCTCCGGCCAGCGCTCCCCCTCCATTAGGATCGCCAGGTCTGGCGCGATCCGCCGCCAGGCCAGAGCGGAACAGGGCCAGGCATCGAGCGGAAAATAGCCGATCCCCTCCGTCAGCTTGGGGTAGCGCTCCAGCGCCAGCCGATAGCCGGTGCTGGTTGTGGTGGTGAGATAGACCGTCACCCCGTCCGCCCGCAGCCCCTGGAGGATCGGCCCGATCGCCAGCACTTCGCCGACGCTCACCGCCTGGAGCCAGATTCGCGGCCGGGTTTTCGCCGGCAGCCGCGGATGGAAGCCGAAGCGCTGGCCGAATTTCGCCCCGTAACCGCCGCGGCGCCGCATTCGCCGCCAATAGGCGGGCGCGAGGACGAGCAAGGTCGGCAGAAAAAGCAGGCGGTAGAGCCAAAGCATGGAACCGGTTGAAAAAAATCGTGTTAAGGGCGTAGGGTGTAAAGGGTAGGACCCGGTACCGCAACCTATGAGAAAACTCTTCTGTCTTGTCGTCGGATTGGCCGCGCTCCGCTTGGCCGGGGCTCCTTTTGCCCAGGAGCAGAGCGACTTGCTGCCCGATCCGGCCGCCCATTTCGGCGCCCTGCCCAATGGGGTGCGCTACGTCGTCCGAGCCAATCGTGAGCCGCGGGACCGGGCTTCCCTTCGCCTCCTCGTCCTCTCCGGCTCGCTGGAGGAGAGCGAAGACCAGCGGGGCCTGGCCCATTTTCTCGAGCACATGGCGTTCAACGGGAGCACCCACTACCCGCCCGGCACTCTGGTGGAGTATTTCCAGCGCCTGGGCATGAGTTTCGGAGGCGACACCAACGCCTACACCTCCTTCGACCACACGGCCTATAAGATCGAGCTGCCCAACGTCCGGCCCGAGACGATCGCCGAAGGCCTGCGCGTCTTCGCCGACATGGCCGGCGGCCTCCTGCTGGAGCCGGCCATGATCAACAAGGAGCGGCCCATCATCCTGAGCGAGGAGCGGACCCGGGACTCGGTCGGCTACCGCCAGTTCGTCGCCTCCTTCAATTTTCTCCTGCCCAACTCGCTCCTGCCGCGCCGGATGCCGATCGGCCTGGACGCGAACATCCGCCAAGCGCAGCAGAACCGTTTCGCCCTCTACTACAATCGCTGGTACCGCCCCGAGCGGATGGTGGTCGTAGTCGTCGGCGCCATCGATCCGGATGCGGTCATCGCCCAGATCGGCCGGGCCTTCGGCGGGGTCACCGACCGGGCCGCCGCCCTGCCCGAGCCTGACCTCGGCCGAGTCACGACCGCCCTGGGGCTGAAGACCGCCTACCACGCCGAGCCCGAAGGTCCGGACACGACGGTCAGCATCAGCGAAATCTCCCCCTACTCCTATCAGCCGGACACGGCCGAATTGCACCGGCAGCACCTGCGCCGCGACCTCGCGGTCGCGATGCTCAACCGCCGCCTCGACATCCTGTCGAAAAAGGAGGGCGCTGCCTTCATCCGCGGCTCGGCCACGATCGAGGAAAATTTCAATTTCGTCCATGATGCGGAAATTGAGTTGAAGTGCCTGCCCGACCGCTGGCGGGAAGCTCTGGCGACCGCCGAACAGGAATTGCGCCGGGCGCTGCAATTCGGCTTCGGCCCGGCCGAACTGGCCGAAGCCAAGGCCAACTTCGGCAACGAACTCGAACAGGCCGCGACCGGCGCCACCACCCAGCGCTCGGAAGAGATCGCCGACGGCCTGGTCGACAGCGTGGTCGATCGAAAAGTGTACACCTCGCCCGCCCAGGACCTGAGCCTCTACCGGCCGCTCCTGGCCACGGTCACAGCGGAGGAGTGCGCGCAGGCGCTGCGCTATTCCTTCAGCCTGCCCGGGCGCTACGTCATGGTGCAGGGCAACGCCGTCCTGGCCGGCGACGCCCCGGCCACCATCGCCCAGGCCTATCAGGCCGCCCATGCCGTGGCCCTCCGCCCGCCGCTGTCGCTCGCCGCCGGCCGCTTCGCCTACACCGACTTCGGGCCGCCGGGCCGGATCGTCGCCCGCCGGCAGATCGCCGACCTCGACATCACCGAGGTGGAGTTTGCCAACGGCGTCCGCGTCAACCTCAAGCGCACGCCCTTTGAGGCGAACCAGATTCGGATCCGCCTGCGGGCCGGCACCGGCCGGCTGCAGGAGCCCCCGACCGAGCCGGGCCTGAGCTTCTTCAGCGACCTCACCTTCGCCTCCGGCGGCCTCGGCCGGCACAGCGCCGACGACCTGCAGACGCTCCTCGCCGGCAAGACGGTGAGCCTGGAGTTCGCCGCCAAGGACGATGCCTTCGAGATGACCGCGGCGACCAATCGCGATGACCTGCTCCTGCAACTCCAGCTGCTCGCCGCCTACCTCACCGATCCCGGTTACCGCCCGGAGTCACTCCGTGTTGCCACGAAAACCCTCGACGAACTCTACACCGAATTCGCCCACACCGTCAGCGGTCCGCTCGAGACCAAAGCTCCCCGCTACCTCGCGGCGGGCGATCGCCGCTTCGGCCTGCCCGACCGCAGCGAAATGCAAAGCCGGACGCTGGCGGAGGAGAAAGCCTGGCTTGGGCCCCAACTGGCCTCCGGGCCGGTAGAAATCGCCCTGGCGGGCGATCTCGAGATCGAGCCGACCCTCGACGCCCTGGCTCGGACCCTGGGGGCCCTGCCGCCCCGGGGGCCCAAGCCCGCCTGTACCGCGGAGCGCCAGGTCCATTTCCCGCCGCCGCCTGCCGCCACGATTCGCTGGACGGTTGAGAGCCAGATTCCCAAGGCGGCAGTCGCGGTCTACTGGCCGACGAACGATGACCGCGACGTCCATCGCACCCGGCGCCTGAATCTTCTCGCCGAAGTCTTCGGCGACCGGCTCCGGCTGCGCTTGCGTGAACAATTGGGGGCGGCCTATTCGCCCGAGGCCGCCAGTCTGCCGACCGACGCCTATCCCGGCTACGGCAAACTCGTCGCGGAGGTGGTGGTGGCCCCGGCCCGGGTCGACGAAACCGTCGCCGCCATTCTGGCGATCGCCGACAACCTGCAAAAGTCGGGGGTATCCGCCGACGAACTGGAGCGGGCCAAAAAACCGCTCCTAACCTCCCTGCGCGAGTCGGCCCGCACCAATCAGTACTGGCTCATCGCTGTTCTGGGAAATTGCCAGGAGTTTCCCATGCGACTTGATTGGGCCCGCAGCCGGGAAGCGGACGTCCGCCAAGTGACCAAGCCCGAAATCGACGCCCTGGCCAGAGCCTACCTCGAACCGGCGCACGCCTTCCCGATTGTGGTTACGCCCCAGTGATGGGGCGACCCGGGCCGGAGGGACCCAAGCGTCGCAAGTGTCGGTGTTTCTAATTCAAGTTATTCACTGTAAACGGGATAGATAGCCATCGCCGTGTTCAGCGCCGCGGCCGAGGCAGTTTTATGTAAGATTTTATATACGAAATATTTACGCTGAATTGGAGGGCCCAGGAAGCCAGTACCCTTTTGACTTCGCCGCTGGATTTCAATTGGATGGCAAACCTTGATGATGCAGCAGCTCCACCCTTACTGGCGGATGGACTACATAGAGGCGCCGCGGTACCCGGCGGCCATGAAGAAACCCTTCACGGATCTGCCGGCCTTGGGTAACGACCAGGAGGCTCTGATCATCCACCGTTCCCCGCTTTCCTACCTGGTTCTCAACCGTTTCCCCTACAATCCGGGGCATCTGCTGGCGGTACCGTTTCGGGAGGTGACCGACCTGGAGGAACTTTCCGCCGCCGAACGGGCGGACCTGATGGAGGAGATCATCATGGCCAAGCGCCTGCAGGCCGCCGCCTTCAAGCCAGACGCCTACAATATCGGCTTCAATCTCGGGGCGGCCTCCGGCGGCAGCATTCCCCATCTCCACGCCCACATCGTGCCGCGCTGGAACGGCGACACCAATTTCATGCCGGTGATCGGCCAGACCCGCGTCCTGCCGCAGTCCCTCGAGGCCACCTGGGCCCGGCTGAACGTCGCGGCGGCAACGCTGAAAGGCACTTCATGAGCGCTGCCGCCCCCGCCTCGAAGACACTCCATTTCGCGAGCCCGCGCCACCTCAGCCAGCTCTACGCCGACCGCCAGGAGAACCTCGCCCACGCCGAGCGGGCTTTCGGAGTCGAATTGATCACGCGGGAAGAGTGGCTGAAAATCGTCGCGCCCCCGCCGGCCTTGACCGTCGCCGAAGATTTTTTCGCCTTTCTCTCGGAAGCCCGCGGCCAGGGCATGACCATCCGGACTCCCGACTTTGTCCGGCTGGCCGACGCTTTCGCCAAGGGCGAAGGCCGGGAACTGCGGACGCTGTTTGCCGAGCCGGTCGTGATCGATACCAAGCTGCGCCGCATCGTCCCCAAGACCCTGGCGCAGAAGCTCTATCTCCAATCCATTCTTCGCCATCCGATCGTCTTCGGCATCGGTCCGGCGGGCACGGGCAAGACTTACCTGGCGATGGCGGCCGGCGTCTCGGCCCTGATGAACAACGAGGTCCAGCGCCTGGTCCTGACCCGGCCGGCGGTCGAAGCGGGGGAAGCCCTCGGCTTTCTGCCGGGGGACCTGCAGGAAAAGATCCTGCCCTACCTCCGCCCAATCTACGATGCCCTCTATGAGATGCTCGGCCCGGAGGACGTCACCCGCCTGACGGAAAAAGGCGTGATCGAAATCGCCCCCCTCGCCTACATGCGGGGGCGGACCCTCTCCCACGCCTTCGTGATCCTGGACGAAGCCCAGAACACGACCCCGGAGCAGATGATGATGTTTCTCACCCGCCTGGGCGAAGGCGCCCGCATGGCCATCACCGGGGACGTGACCCAGATCGATCTGCCCCGCTCCAAGCAGTCCGGCCTGCTCGAGGCCCGCGAGGTGCTGCGAGACATCCCCGGTATCGCCTTCCACACCTTCGGCGCGGCCGACGTCGTCCGCCACCCGCTGGTCCAGCGGATCGTCGACGCCTACGGACATTACCGCGATCCGATCAATGGAGGGGCGCAATGAGCATGCGCCACCAGCTCAAGCTCCTGGTCGGCGGGCTCTATCCCCGCCGGGCCGCCCCGGCTTCGCCCGGCACGGCCGCGGTGCGGGACTTTCTCGACCGCAGCCGGCTGGTCGCGATCGTTATCTTTTTCCTGACGGTGGCGGCGATTGTGATCATCAGCTCGGTCGGGATGACCACGATCAATCTGCCGGTGCTGCCCAACCAGCTCGCGACGGTCCGGGTCGTGGCCAGCGCCCCGTTCACCTTCGTGAGCAAGGAGAAGACCCGCAGCGCCCAGGAGCAGCTGATCCAGCGGGTTCCGCCGGTCTATCGCCTGGAGTTCGAATCCCTCCGCCAGTTCGAAATCGCCGCCCGCGATCTCCTGGCCCGTCTCGCGGTCTTCGAAGCGGCCCATCCCGCGACCGGTCCGGGCTACCCCAACCGCCTCGCGGTGGCCCTGGCCAATGTCACCGACCAATTCAACGCCAGCGCCCCTTATCGGGTCAGCGCCGAAGACCTCTCCGCCCTCCTTTCCGCCGGCGACGGCACGGTCCGGGCCGCCCTGTTTGAAAACGGCCTGGCCGCGCTGCGAGAAATCTACGCCGAGGGCGTCCATGACGCCTCCCTCTCCGGCACCGGCTCGGACAACGTCGCCGTCTTCCAGATCATCCGGCCCGGCGGCGAGATCGCCATGCGGCCGGTCGAGTCGCTGGAAGACGCCCTCGCCTTCCTCCGCGTCAGCCTGACCAGCGAAGGGGCGGCGCAGCCGACCGTGCTGGCCATGTTCCGGTTTTTCCGCAACGGCGTCGTCCCGAACCTGGTCTACGACCGCGCCGCCACCCAGGAACGGGTGGCGCAGGCGCTGCATTCGCTTCGCCCCGTCACTGTCTCGGTCGCCGCCGGCCAGGTCATCATCGAGGCGGGGGAGCGGGTGACGCGGGAGCAATACGAGATGTTCCGGGCCCACCAGGATTTTGTCCGCGACCACGGCGATGCCGGCCGGATGCAGGGCCTGCTCCTCTTCGGCCACGTGCTCCTCGTCCTCGCCATGGTCCTGGCTTCCCTCATCTACATCCGGCTGGAGGATCCGGAAACACTGCGCAGCAACGTCCGGCTGGGCCTCCTCGCCTGCGTCGTCATCGCCAATCTCGCGCTGGTCCGGGTCGTCTACAGCTTGGGCGGGGCGGACTTTTTCATCCGCGACGGCTCCTGGGCCGCCACCCTGCCCTATTTCGCCCCGACCGCCCTGGCCCCGTTGATCGTCGCCATCCTGATCGACGCCGGCTCGGGCATCTTCATGGCCCTGCTCATCTCGATTTTTACCGGCGTCATCTACGGCAATCGGGTGGACCTGGTCGTGCTGACCTTCCTCGCCTCCATGGTCGCAATCTACATCTGCCGCGACGCCCGTCGCCGCGGCCGAGTCGTGAGTGCGGCCGGGGCCGGGGGTCTGACCGTCGCCGCCTTCGCCGCCCTGATCGGCTTCGCCCAGCAGACCCCCCTCGACACCCTCCTGCGTGAAATGGCCGCGGGGCTCCTGACCGGGCTCCTGACCGGCGTCGCCGTAGTCGGACTCCTGCCCGTCCTGGAATTTCTCTTCAAGCGCACGACCGACATCACCCTCTTGGAGCTGACCGACTACAACCATCCCCTCCTGCGGCGGATGCAGTTGGAGGCACCCGGGACCTATCATCATTCCCTGGTTGTGGCCCAGCTGGCGGAGAACGCCTGCAATGCGATCGGCGCCAATCCCCTCCTCGCCCGGGTCTGCGCCCTGTTCCACGACATCGGCAAGACGCTCAACCCCGGCTACTTTACCGAGAATCAGCGCGACCGCACCAATCCGCATGATGCCCGCGAGCCGGTCGCCTCGGCCCAGATCATCAAGCGCCACGTGCCCGATGGGGTCGAACTCGGGCAGAAGCATCGCCTGCCGCGGGCGGTGATCGACGTCATCCGGCAGCATCACGGCACGACGCGGGTGCGGTACTTCTACGAGCGGGCGGTCGCCGCCGCCCGCCAAGCCCTGCCGGCCCAACCCCGCTGGACCGGCGCCGATCCCGACGGCCTCCGGCGCGACGGACTTGAGCCCGAATCGCTCTTGCCGCCCGCCGTCGAAGCGGCTTTTCGTTACGACGGCCCCCGGCCGCAATTCCGGGAAAGCGCGGTGATTTCCCTGGCCGACGGGGTCGAGGCCGCCTCCCGTTCTCTCCGCGCCACCAGCGCCGCCCAGCTGGGCCATCTCATCGACGGCATCGTCGCCGAACGGATCGAGCAGGGCCAGCTGAACGAGGCCCCGCTGACCCTGGAGGATATCGCCAAGATTAAGAACAGCTTCACCTTCACGCTGCTCAATATGCTGCACGGCCGGGTCGCCTACGGGGAGCCGGAGAAGCCGGACGAGGAACGGGCCCGGGCGGAATCGCCATGACCCGGGCCGCCCGGCGGGCGCTGGCGATTCGCTCGCTTCATCCCGGCTTACGCCTGAGCCGCCCCGCTGTGGCCCGCGCGCTCCGGCTCCTGGACGAAAACGCCGCCGCCCTGCGCTGCACCGTGCCGCCGGGAGAATTGTCGGTCGTATTCCTCACCGACTCGGCCCTGGCCCAACTCCATGCCGCCTTTCTCGCCGACCCGACCCCGACCGACGTCATCACCTTCGTCGGTTCGCCCAGCTTCGGCCTGGCGGGCGAGATTTGCCTGTCGGCCGACGCCGCCGCCCGGTTTGCCGCGGCCGGCCAGCGCCGCTTCGCCGAGGAGCTGACCCTCTACCTCGCCCACGGCTGGCTCCACCTCGCCGGCCACGACGACCGCCAGCCGGCCAAAAAACGGGCGATGCGGCGGGCCGAAGCCCGGGCGATGCGGGTTCTGCGCGAGGCCCAGGCGATCCCTAGCTTCCGGTTGGGCCGGAAGCGCTTGTCACCCGCCCGCCGGCGCTAGATTATTGGCCATGCCCGCTACCATCATCGCGCCCTATCGGCCGCCGCCCTCGGTCTGGGTCCAGCTGCGCAATGCGTTCATTTCCGGGGCACTCCTTCTCGCCCCCCTGGTGGTGACGGTCTGGGCCTTCATCAAGATCATCGACCTGGTCGGAGGCACCTTCCGGCCGTTCTTCTTTTTCTACCTGCCCGAGGCCGTGCGCGACCGCCCCAGCCTCTCCGTCCTCTGGGACGTCCTCGCCACCCTGATCGTAATCCTGCTGGTCACGGCCCTGGGCTACGTCTCCCGCGACGTGTTCGGCCGGTTCTTTGTCAGCACGGCCGAGCGCTTCATGCTCCGCATCCCCGGGGCCGGCGCCGTCTATACCACGGTCAAGCAGATCGTGGACACCTTCGGCTCGCCCAACCGCAACATGTTCAGCAAGGTGGTCTTGGTGGAGTTTCCCCGCACCGGCGCTTGGGCCCTGGGGTTTCTGACCAACAAGGCCCAAGGCGAGCCGCAGACCAAGACCGGGCAGGAAGTCTGGACGGTCTTCGTGCCGACGACGCCCAATCCCACCAGCGGCTACCTCATCATGCTGCCGCCTTCGGAAATCGTCGAACTCGACCTCACGGTGGGCGAGGGCATGAAGATGATCATTTCCGGCGGCGCGGTTGTGCCGGCAGCCACCGGCGCCGACCTCAAGCGGTAGCCTGCCGTGCCCGCCCAGGCTCTCCATACCGACGCCATCGTCCTGGAAAAACGCGCCATGGCCGCCGACGGCTGGCAGTCCTTCACGCTGTTCGCCCCGGATCATGGCCACCTCCACGCCATGCAGCGGCTGGCGAAGAAATCCGCCGGCACGCAGGCCCTGCTCGACCTGTTTGACGAGGCGGCCCTTTTTCTCGAGAGCTCCAACCAGGGCCGGACCTGGTTTGTGCGGGAAACCCGCCTGCTGCAACGGCCGGCCGGCATCGGCCGCAGCTACGCCGTCCTCCAGGAGGCTTCCGCCTTCGCCCGCCTGATCGCCCGCAACCAAGTCGGTCCGGAAAGCCGGGCGCATGTCGCCGCCCTCCTCCGCACCGGCCTGGAGGCCTTCGGCCGCAGCGACCGCCCCGACATCGTCTTCTTCAAGTGCCTTTACCGCTTCGCGCGAGATGAGGGCTATCCGGTGAAACAGGAGTGGTTCTCCGCCCTCACCGCCGCCGACCGCGCCACGGTCTCGCAGCTGATCAATCTGCCCCTCGACCAGCAGACCGCCGCCGCCGAGGCGGTCGCGCCCCTGCGCGGAAAGCTGGAAGATTATTTGCGCCAGGAGACCGAGATCCGAGTCTAAGTCCGCGGCATGGAATTCGATCTCGAGAAACGCTGGGCGCGCCTGGGAGTGGGCGAACTGTCCAACTTCGGCGTCGGCCCGCGCGAATCCGGCGAAGGGTCGGCCGGCCTTTGGCGGGTCCAGCTGGGCAACCACTGGCACGCCCGCCTGCGGGACCAGACCCGGGTGCACACGCCGACGGCCGAATTTGAAGTCGTGGTCGCCGGGGCCCAGGTCCGACGGGGCTGGACCATCGAATTGGAAGGCCGGATCGACCAATTGCTCCGGACCGGCGATGCGGTCACCCTGCGCGAGATCAAAACGGTGGTGCGGCCGTTGCCGGAGGATGAGGCGGCCCTGCGCGCCGACTACCCGGCCTATTTCATCCAGCTCGCGGCCTACGCCGCCATGCTCACCCCCCGGCCGGCCCGGCTGGAGGCAGAGCTGGTCTTTGTCGAAGTCTCGGGGGGACTCGTCCAGACGATTCCCCTCGCCCCCGCTGACGCCCTCCTGTGGCAGGCCCGGCTGGAGGCGGTCGCAGACTTTCTCGATCTCCGCCTCCAGGCCCGGGAGCGACGCCGTTCCCTGCGCTTCCACCCGCCCTTCGCCACGCTGCGGCCCGGCCAGGAGGAAGTCCAAGCCCGCCTGCACGCCGCCTTCCAGCCGCCGCACGGGCCCATCCTCCTCGAGGCTCCGACCGGTTTCGGCAAAACCGGCGTCCTTTTGGAATTCGCGCTCGGTCGTCTTCGCACTGGGGAATTCGACCGGATCCTGTACCTGACGGGCAAGTCCACCGGCCAGCTGCAGGTCGCCCGCACGCTGTCGGCTATGCTCGCTCCGCCCTCGGCCGGCCTCGCGGTCTGGACGGTCCGGCCCAAGGCCGAGCATTGCGTCAATTCGGTCTTTCAGTGCCTGAGCGAAGCCTGCGGCTTCCTCAACGGCATGAGCGAGCGCTGGCCGCAAAGCGGCCTCGACCGTTATTACCTGTTTCCCGACCAGCCCCACGATCTGGCCACGTTGCGGGCCGCCGGACAGGCCGCGCTGATTTGCCCCTATGAGATCACCCGTGCCGGCCTCGCCTTCAGCGACCTCTGGCTGGCGGACTACAACTACGTCTTCGCTCCGGGCAACCGCAGCCTGTTCTACCAGCAGCCGGGCTTTCAGCCCGAGCGGTCCCTCCTTCTGGTCGACGAGGCCCACAATCTTCCCAGTCGCGTCGCCGGCTCCTATTCGCACGAACTCGCGGCCGCGGATGCGGCCCTGGTCCGGGAGGCCCTGGCCGACACCCGTGCCCCCAGCAACCTCGCCCTGGCGTGGGAGGCGTGGACATATTTTCTCGCCGATCTGCCCGAGACCCCGGTCCTGGCGCCGGAGGACGAAGCCGACGCCCGCCGCCATCTGGCCCGCTTGGCCGAATTGATCGGCGGGCAGCCGCTCGACTATGTCGCTTTGGGGGCACGAGTGTCCGAGTGGCTCTGGCAGATCCCGTCGCTCGTAAACCAGCTGGAGACCCAGGCCCTGCCCCGTCTGTGGTGGTGCCCCCGGCCGGGACTCCTGGCGCTGAGTTGCCTGGACGCTGCCGCTGTCATCGGGCCGATCGTCCGGGAGTTTGGCGCCGTCATCTTTGCGACCGCCACGCCGGGGCCGCTCGAGGTCTTCGCGGAAGCCGTCGGCCTGGCCGAGCCGAAGGCGCGGGTGAAAGGCGTTTCGCCCCCGGACGAAGCGCCCCGGCGCCTGGGCGATCTCAATCAGCGGGAGACGCGCCAACTGTTCAAGCAGGTGAGCACGGGCACGGGGCTCCTCCAACTGGAAGAAGCGCAGGCCGCCGCCGCTCTCGCCGGCGTCGAGGCCTCGGCCCCCTGGCGGGTGGGCGCCTATGACGTCGCCTGCGATCTTCGGGTCGACACCCGCTACCGGGTCAGGGCCCAGCATTATTCGACGACGGCGGACACGATTGGGGATCTGTGCGCCAGCGCCCGGCTGGAGCGGTCCCAAGTCGAGACCACGTTGCGCACTGCGGTCTTCTTCTCGAGCTATGCTTATGCGGAGGCCGTCGCCGGCGAACTGGCCAACCGGCGGCCAGAGATTCGCTTCGCCGTCCAGCCGCGGCGGGTCGAACTCTCCGCCCAGGCCGCCTGGATGGAGGAATGCTTCGTCCAGACCGAAGTGATTTTCCTCATCCTTGGTTCCAGTTTCGCCGAAAGCATCGATCTGCTCGGCGGACGTGTCACCCATGCGATGGTGGTGGGCCCAGCGTTGCCGGAGGTCAGCCCCGTGCAAAAAGCCCGACAGAACCTTCTGGCCGGCCTGGGCGCCGAGGCGGCGTTCCGTCGGGTCTATCAGGTGCCGGGGATGCAGAAGGTGAATCAGGCGCTGGGACGCTTGGTGCGGGCTCCCGGGCAGCGAGCCCGGATCCTGCTCCATTGCCGCCGGTTTGCGGAAGAGGGGTATAGCCGGCTGCTCGCATCGGATTACCGCCAGGCCCAAAGCATCGAAAGCGACGCCGATTTGGCCGCCTGGCTCGGCCAGGCGGCCACCATCGGTTCGTGAGGCTTCAGAGAATGCGTAAGATGGCTTTCGCTTTGGAACCTCACCATTGTCCTGAGCGTCTTTCCTCATACCGAACTTCGTCCGGAGGCATTTTATTTCTCTCCATCCTTTCCTATCTCCTTGCTTGAACCGGTGTTTCCACCGGGGTCTCCTGCTTGGCCTGGCCATCGTGGCCGGGTGGGCACAGGGCCAGACCGCGGATCAGCCCGCCCTAACCGCCCACGAGCTGGTCCAGGGGTTCCGCGACGGCTACGTTCTGGCCAAGCCGCGGGCCGACCACCGGGCCAGCATCGACGAGGAGGAAAACCAGGCGGGAATTAGGCGGTGGGGAAAATTCGAGAGTTTCGGCGGGCTGCGCGTGATCGAAGTGGCCCAGGGCGACACCCCTGCTGCCGCCATCCAGCGCCTCCTCGCCACCGGGCGCTATGAGTTCGTCGAACCCGATTACCTCAAGCATATCGACGCCACCCCCAACGACCCGGATTTCACCCAGCAATGGGGCCTGAACAACACCGGGGCCAATCCCACCATCCCTGGTCCCGGCATCGCGGGTGCGGACATCCATGCGGTCGCCGCCTGGAACACCCGCACCGACGCTCCCAGCGTGGTCGTGGCGGTGGTCGATTCCGGCGCCCTTCTCACCCACACCGATTTGGTCGCCAACCTCTGGCTCAATCCGCAGGAGAACCAGGACGGTTACACCACCAACGATCTCTACGGCATCAATGCCACGGTCGGGTCGACCAACAGCGCCAGCGGCACGCCGACCGACACCGACGGCCATGGCACCCACGTCTCCGGCATCATCGGAGCAGTCGGCAACAACGGCACCGGCGTCTCCGGCGTGGCCTGGAAGGCCCAGCTCATGGAGCTGAAGTTCATCGGCAGCACCGGCAGCGGGAGCACGTCGGCCGAAATCACCTGCTTGAATTTCGCCCTCCACCACGGCGCTGCCCTGATCAATGCCAGCTTCGGCAGCTCGCAGCCCTCCAGCGCGGAATTCAGCGCCCTCCAGGCCCTGCAGGCCGCCGGCGTCATCTTTGTCGCGGCCGCGGGCAACGACGGCGAGGACAACAACCTGTCGCCAAGCTATCCGGCCGATTACCTGCTCGACAACATCGTGACCGTGGGGTGTTCCGACAATCGCGACGATGCGGTTTACTTCTCGGCCGTGAGCTCGGGTAGCGTCGATCTCTTCGCCCCCGGCTACAACATCGTCTCGCTCTACAATAATTCGAACACCGCCACGGCCACGCTTTCGGGCACCTCGATGTCGACTCCTTTCGTCACCGGCTCTCTCGCCCTGCTCAAAGCCCAATATCCCTTCGACACCTATCGCCAGCTGATCAATCGCCTCCTGCGCACCGTCGACGCCAATGCCAACTTCCTCGGCCGGGCCCAAACCGGCGGTCGCCTCGACCTCGCCGCCGCCCTCACCTCCGCCGCCGGCGCCAACACGCCGTTCAACGATGCCTTTGCCGCCCGCGCCCATTTGGCCGGCCCCCAGATCACCGTCCGTACCTCCAATGTCGGCGCGACCAAGGACCCGGGCGAGCCGCAAATCGCGGGCAACCCCGGCGGCGCCTCCCTCTGGTGGGACTGGACCGCTCCGGTCACCGGGGTGGTGACGCTCACCACCACCGGCAGCGCCTATCCGACCCTGGTGGGAGTCTATACCGGGACCGCCCTGGCCAGCCTGACGCCGGTAGCGGCCAACGTCACCGCCGGCACCGGAGCGTCGACCGTGAGCTTCAGCGCCCAGGCCGGGACGACCTACCAGATCTCCACCGACGGCCAAAGCGGCGCCACCGGCCTCACGATCCTCAATCTCATCTTTGCCAATGACGCTTTCGCCACCCCCGTCTTCCTCAACGGGGTCAGCACCACCCTGACGACCAGCAACGTCAACGCCACCACCCAGCCGGGCGAACCGCAGATCCTCAACAATGCCGGGGGCCATTCGGTCTGGTTCTCCTGGACCGCGCCCCAGACCGGCCGATTCCAAATTTCCGCCTACAGCCCTGATTTCGACCCCCTGTTGGCCGTCTATACCGGCTCGGCGCTCGGCTCCCTCACCGTGGTCGCGGCCAACGCCGGCAGCGCCATCAGCAGCACCGCCACCACTCCGGCCAGCTACGCCACCGACACCTTCGCCGCCACCGCCGGCACGACCTACCTGATCGCCGTGGATGGCAACGTCGACGTCAATGCCGCCAATGAGCAGTTCGCAACCCAGGGCGGCACGCTTGTGCCCATTGGCGCCGGCCAATTCACCCTCTCGATCGCAGACTCCAGCTGGCAGGCGGGGGCCGGCGACAGCCTCAGCTGCCCGCCGGCGGTCGGGCCCGACGGGACGATCTACATCGGCTGCGACAATTCCGTGTTTTATGCCATCAACCCCGACGGCTCGACCAAATGGACGGCGACGGCCGGCGGGGCCTTTGACACGATCGGGGCGGCCCTCAGCTTGGACGGCACGGCGGTGTATGCCGGCGCCTCCGATGGCAACCTCTACGCCTTCAGTACCGCGACCGGGGCCGTGCTGTGGAAGTTTCCCGTGGCGACAAGCCCGGTCGCCTGCTCCCCCGCCGTCGGAGCCGACGGTTCGATCTACTTCAAGGACAGCGGCACGACCCTCTACGCCGTGACCGCCGCTGGCACGCAGGAGTGGACCTACACCGTTCCCGGCATCGGCTACGCCGCCCCGTCGATCGGGCCGGACGGCACCGTTTACCTTGGCTCGGACAACGGGGATCTCTACGCGATCACCTCCCTCGGACGCTCGAAATGGAGCTCTCCCTTCCTCGCGGGTGCAGCCATCTACAACGCGCCTGCGATCGACGCGAACGGCAACCTCTATTTCGCCACCCTCGCCGGCACGGTCTTTGCGGTCAACTCCAGCGGCAACCAGCTCTGGACCGCCACGCTCGGCAACAGTGTGAGCGCCTCGCCCGCCCTCAGCTCCGCCGGCGACACGGTCTATTTTGGCTGCTATGACCACAATGTCTACGCCCTGAGCACGACCAACGGAGCCGTCCGCTGGACCCATGCCACTGGCGGCGAAATCCGCGCCTCCTCCCCGGCAGTCGACGCCAATGGCGTCATCTATATCGGCAGCTACGACAAGTGCGTCTCCGCCCTCAATCCCGCCGACGGCACGCTGCAACGCCTTTACGCCACGGGCGATTGGATCCGCTCGTCGCCGGTCATCGCCGGTACCTCGCTGTATTTCGGCAGCAACGATCACCGGCTTTATGCCTTTAACCTTGGGGTCGGCTCCGCCGGATCGCCCTGGCCAATGTACATGTACAATGCCCAGCGCTACGGCCGCGCCGCCGCGGCCGGGCCCGCCTTCACCTCCTTGCCGCGATCGGCCGCGGTCGCCGCCGGTCAGCCGGTCACGTTCACCGGCGCCGCCACCGGAGCTGTCAGCTACCAATGGTACTTCAACGGGGCGGCCCTGGCCGGGGCCACGGGCGCCAGCCTGACCTTGAGCAACGTCGCGGTCACCCAGGCGGGCAGCTACAGCCTGGCCGCGACCAATGCCAGCGGCGTCTCCACTTTTTCCAGCGCCGCCACGCTCACGGTCACCTACAATGCCCGGCTGATCAATCTCTCGGTCTTGAGCGAGGTGCAGGGCAGTCTGACCATGGGCTTCGTCATCGGACCGCTGCCCAGTAGCGCCTCGGAAAACCTGTTGATTCGGGCGATTGGACCAACCCTGGCCGGCAGCCCCTACAACGTTCCCGGGGTCCTGCCCGATCCTACCTTCAAGGTCGTCCAGCAATCCAACTTGGCGACCGTGGCGAGCAATTCCGGTTGGGGCACCCCTGCGACGAACGTGCCCTTGGTCACGGCCGCGGATGCCAATACCGGCGCGTTCGCCCTGCCGGTTTCGACCAGCAAGGATTCGGCGCTCGTGACCAAGCTGCCCGCCGTCTCCGGCGGCTACTCCGTCGTCGTCTCGGGCCAATCCGGCGATAGCGGCAACGCCATCACTGAGGTTTATGACGACACCGTCAACTACGCTAGCGGCGGACCCCATCTGATCAATCTCTCCTGCCAGACCACCGTCGCTGCCGGGGGCACGCTTACCGCCGGTTTCGTCGTCAGCGGCACGACCAGCGAAACGATCCTGGTCCGGGCCACCGGACCCGCCTTGGCCGCCTACGGCGTCACCGGGACCATGCCCGACCCGCAAATTTCCGTCCAGCAACTGCCGACCGTGGTCGGCACCTATCCCAGCGCCGCTAACGCCGCCTGGGGCGGCAATGCCCAGATCACCGCCGCGGACAGCGCCGCCTCCGCCTTTCCCCTCACGAATCCGGCGAGCAAGGACTCCGCCCTCCTCATCACCGTGCCGCCGGGCGTGCCCTATTCCGTCCAAGTCTCGAGTGTCAGCGGGACGGCCGGGACCGTCTTGGTCGAAATCTACGAAGTGCCGTAGACGGTCCGGTCGACCAGGCCGCCCCAGAACTTTCCGTGCTGGAACTTTGCACCTTTAATCCTCTTCATGGGTCTGTGCGCTCCGTTCGGACGATCTCCTCTTCCCAGACCCAGGCGGCCATTACGCGGATGGCGGCGGCGATCGTGGCGCGCCACGTCGGCGCCCGGCGCTTCTGGCTTCTCGGGATCGCCAACGGCGGCCTTCCCCTCGCCCACCGGCTGGCCGAGGCGATCAACGCCCTGCCCGCGGAAGCGAAACGCAACCGAGCCATGGCCGGGAGCCTGGACATCTCTTTTCATCGCGACGACATCGGCCGCCACCCCGTCCCGAAGGAATTCGCCACCACCCGGCTGCCCGGTGATGTCACCGGCGCCACCGTCATCCTGGTCGACGACGTTCTCTTTACCGGCCGGACGATCAAGGCCTCGTTGGATGAGCTCTTCGATCACGGCCGGCCCGCCCAGGTGGAGCTCGCCGTCCTGGTCGACCGCGGCGGTCGCCGGCTGCCGATTGCGGCCGACTACGTCGGGCTGGTGCTCGAGGCCCGGGCCGACGAGGTCGTCGACGTCACCCTAGACCGGGCCGATCCGAAACGGGATCGCATCCGCATCATCACCCCTTCAAAGTAACATTCCATGCCCTGGCACCGACGACATCTGCTCACGATCGAGGAGCTCAGCCTGGCGGAGATTGACCAGATCCACGCCACCGCGGCCGCTTTTAAGAAGATCCTGCAGCGCAGCGTAAAGAAGGTGCCGGCCCTGCGGGGCAAGACGATCGTCAACCTCTTCCTCGAGCCCAGTACCCGCACCCGCCTCGCCTTTGAAATGGCGGCGAAACGCCTGAGCGCCGACGTCATCTCCTTTGACGCCGCCAGCTCCTCCACCACCAAGGGCGAGAGCCTGCGCGACACCGCCCAGAACATCCAGGCGCTCAATGCCGACATGATCGTGCTGCGGCACGGCGCCGCGGGCTCGCCGCTGTATCTTTCCCGCATCCTCGACATTCCGGTGATCAACGCGGGCGACGGCGCGCACGAGCACCCCACCCAGGGCCTGCTCGACACCTTCACGATGAAGGAACACCTCGGCTCCTTGCGCGGCCGCAAGGTCGTGATTTTGGGCGATGTGCTTTTCAGCCGGGTGGCCCGGTCCAATATCCACGCCCTAACCAAGATGGGCGCTGCCGTCACTCTGGTCGGCCCCTCCACCCTCGTGCCGCACGCTTTCACCGACTTGGGCGTCAAAGTTTCCCACGACCTCAAGCGCGCCTTGGAAGGGGCCGAGGTGGTGATGCTCTTGCGTATCCAGCACGAACGCCAGGGCACCAGCCACTTTCCCTCCCTGGGCGAATACACCAGCATGTTCGGCCTGAACAAGGCCCGCGCCGCCTGGCTCGATCCCAAGGCCATCATCATGCATCCGGGCCCGATCAACCGCGGCGTCGAGATCGACAGCGAATTGGCCGACGGCGCCCGCAGCGTCATCCTCGAGCAGGTGAGCAACGGCATCGCCATTCGCATGGCTGTCCTCTACCTCTGCGCCGACGGGCGGCCGGAGGCGGTCATCGCCGCCGACTGACCCACCCTTTCCCGATTATGCCCAGCCTTTGGATCCGCCAAGCCCGAGTGATTGACCCGGCCACCCGCCGCGACGCGGTCGGCAGCCTCTTTGTCCGCGACGGCCGGATCGTCTCCTCCCTGACGCCGGCCGAACGCAAGCGGGCCAAGGTAATCGAGGCCAACGGCCAGGTGGCCTGCCCCGGGCTGGTCGACATCCACGTCCACTTTCGCGAACCCGGCCAGACCCACAAGGAGACGATCGGCACCGGCTCGCGGGCCGCCGCCGCCGGCGGCTTCACCACCGTCGTCTGCATGCCCAACACCTCGCCGCCGGCCGACAACGCCGGGACGATCCAGTTCATCAAGGACGCGATCGACCGCGACGCCGTCATCAAAGTCCTGCCGACCGGCGGCATCACCGTCGGCCTGAAGGGCCAGAGCCTCGCCCCGTTCGGCTCGCTCAAGCGCGCCGGCGTCGTCGCCCTCACCGACGACGGCGACTGCGTCCAGTCCAACGAGCTGATGCGCCGGGCGCTGGAATACGCGCGGATGTTCGACCTGCCGATCATGGATCACTGCCAGGATCAGTCCATGACCCGGGGAGCGGTGATGAACGAGGGGGTGATGTCGCTGCGGCTCGGCCTGCAGGGCTGGCCCAATGCAGCCGAAGACCTGATCGTTTCGCGCAACGTGATTTTGTCCGCCGCAACCGGCGGCCACATCCACCTCCAGCACATCTCCTCGGCCAACTCGGTTGAAATCGTCCGCCAGGCCAAGGCGCGCGGGCTGCGCATCACGGCCGAGGGGACCCCTCATCATTTCGCCCTGACGGAGGAGGCGCTCGCCACCTACGACACGCATTTCAAGATGAACCCGCCCTTGCGGACCGAGGCCGACCGCCGGGCGATCATCGCCGGCCTGCGGGACGGCACGCTCGACTGCATCGCGACCGACCACGCGCCCCACACCGACTACGAAAAGGACCGGGAATTCGACTTTGCCCCCAACGGCATCACCGGCTTGGAAACCGCCCTGGCCATCTCTCTCCAGGTGCTCCGGCGGAAAAATCGCTTCAGCCTGGCCCGCGTGGTCGATCTGCTGACCCGGCGGCCGGCCCGGGTCCTGAACCTCAGCGCCGGCACCCTCGCTCCCGGCGCCGCCGCCGACATCTGCCTTTTCGATCCGGACGAGAAGTGGCTCTACGACGCCAAGGCCGGCTTCAGCAAGTCCGCCAATTCCCCCTGGCACGGCCAGACCCTCACCGGCCGGGTCAAGACCACGATCGTCGACGGGCGGGTGGTCTTCGCCCGCGGCCGAATCCTCGCGTGACCCCGAGCCTCGACGGGTCGAACCTGGCCGACTCGGACACCGCCATCGCGCTATTGGTGGTGGCGCCCAATCTCGTCGGGCTGTTTCTGCTCTGGCGGCGGGTAGTCCGCCCCGCCGCCCGCCCCGCTCCGCAGCGGCTCACGGCCTGGACCGCACCCGTGACCGATTTTCTGCTCTTTCTGCTCTTCGGCATCCTGGGCGGCCTCGGCGCCGGCGCCGTGGCCGGCCGAATCCTCGAGCATTTCCGCCGGTTCGATGACGACGTTCGCCTCCTCGCCGCCGGCGCGGCCTTGCAGGTCGGAGTTTTGCTCGGGGCGGCCGCCTATTATCTCGGCATTCACCGCCGCCGCCCCTGGCCCGCCCAGCCCGCCGCCGGTCCGGCCCCTTCGATCTGGCTCAGCGGGATCGCGACCTTTTTCATCAGTCTTCCCCTGGTCAATGCGGCCAGCCTGGCCTGGCAGGGTGTGCTCAACCTGCTCGGTTTTCCGGTGGAAAAGCAAGCGATGATCGACCTGCTGATCTACGATCATTCACCGGTGGCGCGCACGCTCCTCGTCCTCCTCGCGACCTTGGGGGCGCCCGTGATGGAGGAGACGATCTTCCGCCTCGGATTTTTTCGCTATCTCCGCACCCGCGTGCCCCGGTGGTGCGCCTTCCTGCTGCCGGCGATGCTCTTCGGGGCCGCCCACACCAGTCTTTCCTCCTTCGCCCCGCTCGTCGTCCTGGGCCTGGTCTTTTCCTTCGCCTTCGAGCGCACCGGGCGGATTGGCACCACCATGGTGGCGCACGGGCTGTTCAACCTGAACACGATAATCCTGATCCTATCCGGGATCACCAACTAAGCGGCCGGATGCACCCCTTCGCCTCCCGCCGTTCCGACTCCGTCGCCGCCCTGGGCGAAATCGGGCTGATCTCCGCCATCCGAGGCTGGCTGGGGTCGGCCGCGCCGCCGCCGCCCTTCGGGATGGGCGACGACTGCGCGGTCGTGCCGGGCAGCCGGCGCCGGCAACTGCTCAAGGTCGACCCGGTGGTCTTCACCCGGCATTTCGACGCCCGGGTGCCGCCCCGCGCCGTCGGGGCCAAGCTGCTCAAGCGCAATCTGAGCGACATCGCAGCCATGGGCGGGCGCCCGGGCTGCGCCGTCGTGGCCCTCCTGCTCGATCCGCAGGTCAGCGTGGCCTGGCTGGAGCAGTTCCATCGCGGACTGGCCGCCTGCGCGCGGCACTACGGCGTCGCCCTGGTCGGCGGGGCGGTGGGCCAGGCTCCCGGCACTCTCTCGGCCAGCCTCACTCTGTTGGGCCAGGCCCCGGCCCGGCTCCTCACCCGGCGGGGCGCCCGGGCGGGCGATCGGATTTACGTCACGGGGGTCCTGGGGAACAGCCTGGCCAGCGGCCATCACCTTTCCTTCCGGCCCCGCCTGGCGGAGGGGGCCTGGTGCGCCCGGCAGCCGGCGGTGCGGGCGATGATGGATCTCAGCGATGGCCTGGCCAAGGATCTCCCGGCGCTGACGCCGGCCGGGCTGGAGGCGGCCGTCCTGGCCCGGGCCCTGCCGCGCCGGGCCCGGGCCGATGTCCGCGCCGCCCTGAGCGACGGCGAAGACCACGAACTTTTGCTCGCGGTCGACCGCCAGCGCGACCCGGCGAGTTTCGCCGCCGCGTGGCAGAAAGCCTTTCCCCGCACCCGGCTCACCTGCATCGGTCGGTTCGTACGCCGGGGGCAGCTCCCACCTGAAGCGCTCCGCCTGGACGACTACCACGGCTTCGAACACCTGCGCGCATGACCATCGTGGAGCGCCTGCGCCAGGGGGTGACGACGCGCTCGGCCGAAGCCACCCGGGCCCTGGCCGAGGAGTTGGCGCAGGCGCTGCCGGACGATGCCACCCTCGCGCTCGAGGGCGACTTGGGGGCGGGCAAGACGACCTTTGTTCAGGGCCTGGCGAAGGGCCTCGGCGTGACGGAGCCGGTGACCAGCCCCACCTACACCCTCTACAACCTGCATCCGGGGCGACGGCTCCTCGTGCACCTCGATGCCTACCGCGTCGATGCGCCCGGGCAGATGGACGCTCTGATGCTGGAGGATTATTTGCGCAGCCCCTACTGCCTGGCGGTGGAATGGCCGTCGAAGATCGCGGCCTGGCTGCCGCCTGACGCCTGGTGGGTTGAGCTCGGGATCACCCCGCAGGGGGAACATACCCTGCGCCTAAAATAGGCCGGCGCAGGCCCCCGGGTTACGCGCCGGGCGGAGTTTCCGGCGCGGCCGGTACGGCGGCAGCCGGGGTTTCGGCGACCGGAGCGGGCGGCTCGACCGCCGCGGCCGATGGCGCCGGGGCCGAGACTTCCGGCGCGGAAGCGGGAGCGGCGGCGGTCGCCTCGGGCGCGGGAGCCTCGGGGAAATTTTCCGGGTCGTGCTCCTCGTGCTCCACTTCCTTCTTCCGTGCCTCCACCATGGGCGGCGGCGCAAAGAGGCTGCCGTCGATAAATTCGGTCACGTAGCCTTCGCGCACGAGCCAGAGCAGATCACCCTGCAATTTGGCGATCTTCTCCCGCTGCTCCACCGTGGGCAGCCCGGCCTCCGGGCCCTCATCGACTACGCCGAGAAATTTGCGGACCAATTCGCCCGCCTTGATCATGGCGTGGGTCTCGATGAAGACGAGGAGGGCCCCGATGCTCTCGGCAAAGGATTGGCCGGGGATGCGGAATTTGCGTTTGACCGCACAGACGTAGGAGATGCCCTTGGCGCCCTTCTTGAAGATGGTAAAATGTTCGCGGCGCAGGCGGCCGCGCAGGGCGTTGGCGGTATCGAGGGGGAAGCGGCGCTGGCGCTCCAAGGCGCCTTCGACCGACCGTCGGATCTCGCCCGGAGGCAGGGACTCGACCTCGCGGCCGTGAAACCGGGCCTGCCCGGCCGGCCGCACTAGTTTTTCCCGGGCCTCGACGAGGATAAAGGTGCGGGCCTCCTCAAAGGAATCGAAAGTTTTTTCAGCGGGGGCAACCGGGGCGGCCGCTGCGGCCGGTTCGGCTGCCGCCGGCGCGGGTGTTTCGCCCTCAGCCGGTGCCGGCGTGGGGACGGCCGGCGCCGGAGCCGGCGGCGGGGTCGCCGCCGCGCCCGGTGCTTTCCAGGTATAGCGCGTGACCTTCTTCATTTTCTCCAGCCACTGGTTGACGACCTCGGGATCCCGCACCGTTTCGATGCGGGTGCGATAGGCTTCAAAAGGCATCCGCAGGTTCTTCGCCGCGTAGTGCTGCTGCACAATCTGGGCGTAGCGGTGATAGTTGGGCGGCCCGAGCAATTCGCCGGTGACGCCGCATCGGTTGATGACCTGGAAATTGCCCTTGGGCGGTTCGATCTCGGCTTCCGCCAGGTCGAAGAACTGATTCAAGTGCTTTTGAAACACGTGCTCCAGGGCGTCATTCTCGCTTTCGAACGGCAGGCCGTCGGGCACGGAGATGAAAAGGGGCGGCCGGGCGGAGGACTCGGCGGCCGATTCGCTCGGGGCGGCGGCTTCGGCGCCGGGCTTGGCGCCGGGCGGAGGCACAGAGGCGCCGGGTCCGGCGGCGGACAACGGAGTTTTCCGGGCCACCACGACGCTAAAGCGCTCGGGCTTGCCCAGCACCGTCCGGGCGATCTCGAAGAGCTCGATCGTGCGGCAGGAGGCCCGGATCGTCTTCACCAGGGCGGCAAAGCTCGTGTCCTCGGGATAGAACGAGATCGTAAAATAGGGGCTCTCGTAAGGCGCGCGATCATGGGGCTGACTCCGGCCCGGCGGGAAGGCCGGACGGTCGCGGGGTTCGTAGCGGGGGCGGCGGTCGTCGGGCGCCCGGCGCCCGGCGGAGTCCGGACGGTCAGGTCCGCGCGGCGCTTCGGTCGGAGCGCCGCTGGGCGCCCCATCCGGCCGGCGAAAAGCTCGGCGATCGCGCCGATCCGGGCCGTCACCGGGTCCGGTCCGTCGGTCCTCGCGGCGCGGCCGCGGTTCACCCCGATCCTGCGCCCCGGCCGCTCCACCCTTGTCCTGGGTCCATTGGGTTCCAAAGCTAAAGCCCTGGAGTTGACTCAGATCAATTTTGTTGAACGCGTTCAAGGGCTCGGCGCCGCCGGGGGCTGCGCCTGCGTCCTTGTCGTTCGGACGCCGCTCGGCGGCGTTCGAATCCTGAGGCGGATTCTCTTGGGGAGCGGTGTCGTCCATATCGTCCGTTAAAGCGGGTAGGTTCCCGCGGAAAGTGCGCGTGGGCGCGGCATAAACTAGGTTAGGTGTTCAGTTTCCACTCCTCCAGCCCAGGAGCAAGCGATTATTGGATATTCAGGGTTTGCCGCGCTTTTTCGCCCGAAATGCCAGCCCCAGCATCGCCAAGCCAAAGATGAGCACAACCACCCCCCACACGGTGTTGACATTGATGTCGAGAGATCGCCGATACAGGCTCGGGTCGCTCATCAGCCCGAATCCGGTCAAAATCGCGCCAAAGAGAGTGAAAATGAGGCCAAGCGGCCAGCGCAGATCGAGATCCATGGGAAAAGAGGTGGGAGGAATCAGGCGAAAATGAGATTCAGTGCGAGCGTAGCAGCCAGAACTATGCCGGCCAAGACGGCTGGCTTCTGATACCAGGGCTCAATTTCGGCCGCCGGCTTGGGCGTGAGCGAATAAACCAGGCCCTTCAGTTCCGCGTCGGAACGGTTGTGCTTCCCCGCCAGCGAAACCGCCGCCGTGGTCAAAAAGCAGGTGGAAAACGCGAAGATCGCCGTCCAAAAGTTCTGCGCCATCTCGCTCGGATAGGTGTGGAGCACCAGGCCGAGCCAGCCGCCCTTGATTCCTACCGCCTCGCCCGCCGGCAGCGTGAGCCCATGGTGCGCGGCCGCGCAGAGGGTGCCGCCCAGAAGGCCGAAGAAGGCGCCGTTGCCGTTGGCCCGGCGCCAGAACATGCCGAGCAAGAAAGTTGCGAACAGCGGAGCGTTGACGAAGGCAAAGATCAGCTGGAGCAGGTTCATGATGTTATTGAACTTGGCCGCCAGGTACGCCGCCCCCACACTCACGAGCACGCCAAAGATGGTCGCCATCCGTCCCATCCACAGGTAGTGCGCATCCGAGCGCTTCGGCGCGATGTAGCTCTGATAGAGATCGTAGGTCCAGACCGTGTTGAAGGCGGTGACGTTGCCGGCCATGCCGGACATGAACGAGGCCATGAGCGCCGTAAAGCCCAGCCCGAGCAGGCCCGGCGGAAAATAGCGCGCGAGCATGACCGGGATCACCATGTTGTAATTGAGGGAGCCGTCCGCATTGGCCGGGAGGCTGAGGTGCCTGCCCTGGACCAGGGCGATCGCCACCATGCCGGGGAGGATGACCAAGAAGGGGAAAAGCATCTTGGGAAAGGCCGCGATCAGCGGCGTGCGACGGGCCGAGGACATCGAATCGGCCGCCATGGCCCGCTGCACCACGAGAAAATCGGTGCACCAGTAGCCGAAGGAGAGGACGAAGCCCAAGCCCATCGCCAGGCCGAACCACTCCACCCCCATCGGATTGGCGCTCGCCGCGCCGAGGTGGCGCCAGGACTCCGTCCAGGTGCCGGGGGCGAAATGATGCTCCTGGGCGACCGGAATTAGCCGCGCTTTCAGGCCCGTCCAGCCGCCGACGTCCTTCAGCCCCAGGTAGGCGAGCGGCGCGAATCCGAAGACGATCATGAAAAACTGCAGGACCTCGTTGTAGATCGCCGAGGTCAGCCCCCCGAGAAAGATGTAGATCAGGACGATCGCCCCCGAGAGCAGCACGCTGAAGTGAAAATTCCAGCCGAGCAGAACCTCGAGCAGTTTCGCCAGGGCATAGAGCGAGATGCCGGAGGAAAAGATCGTCATGACGGCGAAGGTGCCGGCATTGAAGGCCCGCGTCTTTTCGTCATAGCGCATCCGGAGATATTCCGGGACCGAGTGCGCCTTGGAGCCGTAGTAGAACGGCATCATGAAAAGGCCGAGGAACACCATCGCCGGGATCGCCCCGATCCAGTAAAAATGGCTGGTGGTGATTCCGTACTGCGCCCCGGACGCCGCCATCCCCATCACCTCCTGGGCCCCCAGATTGGCCGAGAGGAAGGCGAGTCCAGTGATCCAGCCCGGAATGGAGCGGCCGGAGAGAAAGAAATCCGCGCTGCCTGTCACCTTGCTCTTCAAGGCCCAGCCAATGCCGAGGACGAACAGGAAATAGATGGCCAAAATGACGTAATCGATCGGGGCCAGGGTAAAGGAAAGGGGCATAAGAGGCGGGGCGGCCGCAATTGAACGTTGCCGAACCCTGGCTTTTGACAAAATTTTTCTTCCATGAACGTGCCGATTCTTGAGCTCAAGCCCGCCTACGAGGAATTGGCCCCCGAACTGGACGCTGCCTACCACCGGGTCATGGCCTCCGGCCATTACCTCCTCGGGCCGGAACTGGAGGCCTTCGAAGCGGAGTTCGCCGCCGCGACCGGGACGACCCAGGCCGTGGGGGTCGCCAACGGCCTGGAAGCGCTCCAGCTCGTGCTGATGGCCCGCGGCATCGGCCCGGGAGACGAAGTCATCGTGCCGTCGAACGGGTACATCGCGACCTGGCTGGCCGTCACCCATGCCGGAGCCAAACCGGTGCCCTGCGAGCCCGACTTGGCCACCTACAATCTCGATCCCGCCCGCCTGGGCGCCCTCCTCACCGGCCGGACGAAGGCGATCCTACCCATCCATCTCTACGGGCAGGCCGCCGACCTGGCCGGGATCCGCGCCGTGGCCGACCCCCGGGGAATCTTTGTCCTGGAGGACGCCGCGCAGGCCCATGGGGCCCGCGCCCATGGCCGGCCGGTCGGCGCCCTGGGCCAGGCGGCGGCGTTCAGCTTCTATCCGAGCAAGAATCTGGGCGCCTTTGCCGATGCGGGCGCGGTCACGACGAACGACGCCGGGCTGGCCGCCCAACTGCGCACGCTGCGCAACTACGGGTCCAGGGCGCGCTACGTCAACGAGGTGATCGGACTCAATTCCCGTTTGGATGAGCTCCAGGCCGCCTTCCTGCGCGTGCGCCTGCGCCACCTGGCCGAATGGAACGCCCGGCGCGTCCGCCTGGCCGCCCGCTACGCCGATCGGCTTCGCGGGGTCGGCGACTTGGTCCTGCCCGCGGTGCCGGCCTGGGCCGAGCCCGTCTGGCACCTCTACGTCGTGCGCAGCGCCCGGCGCGACGCGCTCCGGGCTCATTTGACCGCCCACAGCATCGGCACCCAGATCCACTATCCCACCCCGCCCCATCTCTCCGGGGCCTACCGCTCAGCCGGCGGGAAGACCGGGGACTTTCCCCTGGCCGAACGGATGGCCGCAGAAGTTCTGAGTCTTCCCATCGGCCCCCACGTCAGCGCGGACCAGGTCGACGCCGTCGCCGCAGCCGTCCGCTCATTCTTCGGCGCGTAGGATATTTCGCCACTGGTCGGCTTCGCCCGGCCCCCCGAGCGATTGGAGATGGCTGAAGATCTCGCCGGGGGTCGGCTCGGTCACCTCGTGGCCCGGATCGCCGGGTAGCGCCGGCAGGACGGCCCGAACCAAGGCCCAGCAGGCCCAGGCCCGCCAGCGGCGCTGCTCCCGGCGCGGCTCGTTCATCCGCCCGGCGTAGTGCTGGAAATGCACCCGGGGATTGCCCAGGAATACCCCCGCCGGGGTGTGCCCGAGAATCCAGACCATCGCGCCATAGGGCATCGGCCACTCGGCCAGGACCGGCTCGGTCCCCGCCAACTCCGCGCCCATCGCCCGGTCCAGGCAAAGAATCGCCCGGGCCGCCCGGCCCTGGCGCCAGAGGGCCTGACCATACTCCAGGCAATCGCGGTAAAAGTCCTCGCGGCGTTCGGCCGCGCGGTGGGCATGAAGCAGCCGCCAGTCGATGCCGGCGCGGGGCTCGGGCAGAAAAGGGCAAGGAGGGAAAGGCACGGTGGACAAGCGGGCAGGGCCGGCTCTAGGGTCGGCAGACGATGTCGATGCCCGGGACTGACTCCGTCAACGAGCTTTTCGGCTGGAGGCGCCTCGCCCTCTGGCCGGTCAGCCTGTTGGCCAAGCTGTGGATGCGGACCCTCCGCTTCGAATTTCCGCCCGCGGAGCAAGCCCTTTTCGAGACCCGAGGCCGGCCGGTCGCCTTCATCCTCTGGCACAACCGGCTCTTTCCCACCGCCGAACTCTACCGGCGCCATCGCCGCGGCCGTCCGCTGCACGCCCTGATCAGCGCCAGCCGGGACGGCGCCTGGCTCGCGGCCTTCTTTGCCCTCATGGGGATGAAAGCGGTACGCGGATCGAGCAGCCGCCTCGGCCGCGAGGCGCTGACCGGCTTGGTCGACGTCCTGCGGGCCGGCGACGACGTCGGCATCACCCCGGACGGGCCCCGCGGCCCCTGCTATGATTTCAAGCCCGGCGCCCTGATCGCAGTGCGCCGGACCGAGTGCCTGCCCCTCCTGCTCGGCATCGAATTCGGTTCGGCCTGGCGCCTCGGGAGCTGGGACAAATTCTATCTGCCCCGCCCGTTTTCCCGGCTGCGGATCCGCTGCCTGGCCCCCGCGGTGGACCCGGGCGTCGACCGCGCCGCGGCCGCCCTTGCCATGGCGGAGCAGCTGCGCGCGATCAATCCCGATGCCCTGGACCGGTCCTAGAAAGCGGGACTCAGCGTGACCTCAATGCCCGGAGCCGAGATATAGTCTTCGCCGACGCTCCAAATCTCGTCGTTAAGGAGAAACTTGAACCGGAGCGTGGCCGAGCCCGCCGGCAACGTGATGCTCCAGAGGTCGGCCGCGAGATTTTCCAGCGGAGTGCCCTGGTGCCAGGCCAGGCCCGCACCCTCGCCCCGGAGGTAAAGGCGGTTGCCGAAGCCAACGTCGAGGCGAGCGCTGATGACGGTGGCGGTTTTCTTGGCGGCGGCCGGTTCGAAACGAGGCGGCGCAGCCGGCGGCGTGGCCGCAACGCGCTTGGCCGCCGTGGTGGCGGGAACTTTCACCGCAGCGACGGTGCCCGGCGCCGCGACGGCGCGTTTGGCCGCTGCGGCCGGTTTGGTCGCTGCGGCCGGTTTGGTCGCTGGGGCGGGCGACGGTGTGGAACGGTTAGTCTTTTTCATTGGTTTTCCTGTGACGGGCTATTCCCCGATCGACCACTATAACAGCAATTTCGGGACCAAACCGCAAGCGGGTCCGGATATTTCACAACTGTAACCTAAACCGCTAGCCGCGAGCGTGTAACTTCCACTTCACCAACGCTTGCCCCGTCAATGAATCCGCCGCCTTTTCGATCTCGGCCCGCGGCCCGGCGAACACGACCGCCCCGCCCTCCTTACCCCCGCCGGGGCCCAAATCGACGATCCAGTCGGCCAGATTGATGACATCCAGGTTGTGCTCGATGATGATGACGGTGTTGCCGGCATCGCGCAGCTTGAAGAGCAGATCCATCAGCCGCTGGATGTCGACCCAGTGCAGCCCGGTCGTGGGCTCATCGAGGATGTAGAGCGTTTTGCCCTGCTGCCGCTTGCTCAGTTCGAGCGAGAGCTTCAGCCGCTGCGCCTCGCCCCCGGACAGGCTCGGCGCCGCCTGGCCCAAGGTGAGATAGCCGAGGCCGACCGCCTCCAGGGTGTCGAGTTTGTCGAGGATCCGGGGAAAATTGCGGAAAAGCGCGATCGCCTCGCGCACGGTCATGGCCAGGACGTCCGCGATCGACTTGCCATGGAAAAGGATCTCGAGCGTTTCGCGGTTGAAGCGCCGGCCGGCGCAGCTCGGGCAGGGCGCGTAGGCGTCGGCCATGAACTGCATGTCCAGCTTGATCACCCCGTCGCCCTGGCAGCGCTCGCAGCGGCCGCCGCGCACGTTGAAGGAAAAGCGGCTGGCCTTGTAGCCGCGGACACGGGCAAGCGGCACCTGGGCGAACAGGTCGCGGAGCAAATCGAGCAGCCCGACGTAGGTGGCGGGATTGGAGCGCGGGCTGCGCCCGATCGGCTCCTGATCCACCCGGACCAGCTTCTCGAAAAAATCCAAGTTTTCGATCCGGCGGTGCTTGCCCGGAATGACCTTGGCCCCATTGAGTTTGCGGGCCGCGGCCGCCCCGAGGACATCATTGACCAGGGTGCTCTTGCCCGAGCCGGAGACCCCGGTGACGCAGGTCAGAAGCCCGAGGGGAAAGCGGGCGTCGATCCCGCGCAGATTGTGGATCCGCGCCTCGCGCACGGTCACCCACGCGCCGTCGGGCTCCTTGGTCGCGCTGTCTTTTTCCACCCGCGCCGTCCGGGCGAGGTAGGGCCCGGTGCGCGAAATCTTGGCGGGCTGGGCGGCACATTCGGCCGGGGTGCCCTGAAAGAGCAATTCGCCCCCCTCGACCCCCGCCCCCGGCCCGAGTTCGAGGATCTCGTCGGCCGCCCACATGGTCTCCTCGTCGTGCTCCACGACCAGGACCGTATTCCCGCGGTCGCGCAGCGTCCGCAGCTGGCGCAGGAGCCGCTCGTTGTCGTAGGGGTGCAGGCCGATGCTGGGCTCGTCCAGCACGTAAATGACCCCGATCAGGCCCATCCCGAGCTGGGTCGCGAGGCGCACCCGTTGCGCCTCGCCGCCGGACAGGGTGGAGTAATCCCGATCGAGCGATAGGTAGCTCAACCCGGTTTCGGAGAGGAAATGGAGGCGCTCCTCGATCCCGGTCACGACATCGCGCAGCGCCTCGTTCCCGCCGTGGCTGGCGGTCAGGGCCGCCGCCGTGGTATGGGCGGCGGCCACATCCGCCGCCAGAAACTGGGGAAAGGTCAGCCCCGCGCCGTCCGCTTCGCCCGTCCGCAGCAGGACCGCCCCGCTGCGTCGGTTCAACCGGGTGCCGTGGCATTCCGGACACTCGCCGCTGATCATGTAGGTCGTGAGCCGGGCCCGAAAGCCCTCGCTTTCCGTCATCCGGTAGCTCTCGTCCAGATCAGCCAGGATGCCGGCAAAGGCCGAGGCCTTGGCCTCGCGCATGCGGCGGAGCTTGAAGGCGAATAGGCGCTCGCCCGCGCCCTGCATCAGGCTGGTCCGGACCCCCTCGGACAGGTCCTTCCAGGGCGTATCCATGTCGAAGGGCAGCTGCTCGGCCAGCTGCTTCAAGAGGAGGTTGTGCTTGATGATGAGATTTTTTCCGCCGATCCGCCAGGCCTTGATCGCCCCGTCTCGGACCGACTTTTCCGGATCCGGCACGACCAGTTCCGGGACGAAGCGCATCTGCCGGCCCAGCCCGCCGCAGGTCGGGCAGGCGCCCTCGCTGTGATTGAAGCTGAAATGCCGCGGCGTCAGGCGCTCGAAAATGTCCCCGCAGACTTCGCAGGCGAGCGACTGGCTGAGGCGCAGTTCCCGCCAGGTCGGTTCCGTCCCACCCGGGGCGGCCGGGACGGCGGCGAGGACGGTGGCGCGGTCGCGGCCTTCGCGGAAGGCCAGTTCCAGCGAGTCGGCCAGGCGGGAGCGGTGCTCGGGGGCGGCAACCAGCCGGTCGACGACGAGGTCGACGGCGAGCTCCTTCGCTCCGGACGGCAGCACCACGGGCTCGTCCAGGTTGTGGATCTGGCCGTTGATGCGCACGCGTTGGAAGCCGCGCTGGCGCAGGCGGGGCAATTCGTCGCGCCACACCGCCGACTTGGCCCGCATCAAGGGTGCCAGCAGCATGATCCGCTCGTTCGGGCAGTGGGCCAGGACCCAGGCGACGTTGTCGTCCAGCGAACGCTGAATCACCCGGCCGCCGTCCTTGGGACAGTGGGCTTCGCCGGCCAAGGCCCAGAGCAACTGGGCATAGTCGGCGATCTCCGTCACGGTCGCAATCGTGCTCCGGGGCGATCCGCCCCCCGTCCGCTGCTCGATCGCCAGGACGGGGGACAGCCCGTGGATGAAATCGACCTCCGGCCGCTTGAGCTGATCGAGGATCTGGCGGGCCTGGGTCGACAGGCTTTCCATGTATTTGCGGTACCCTTCCGCATAGATGGTGTCAAAAGCGAGGGAGGACTTGCCCGAGCCGCTCGGACCGGTAATCACCACCAACTTTCCGCGAGGCAAACGCAGGTCGAGATTCTTGAGATTGTGCTCGCGGGCACCTTTGACGTGTATGTGGGTCGCAGCCTGCATGATCAGAACCAACAATCTACTCAAAAACCACCGAGATTAAACAGGTCTTTTGCTTTTTATGCCCTCCGCGCCCTCCCTTGTCTCCGCCGAGTCCCGTGGCCTCCCGGCCGCGAGTAGGCTCCTCCCCACCCCCGCATGATTCGTTTCTGGCGCCGCACTTGGCTCCTGGCCATCGCCCCGGCGTTGGCCGCGGGGGCAACGCCGGTCATAGGCCTGGACCGGGGCGAGGCGCTGACCTACCGCGTCTCGTGGGCGATCCTCCCCGGTGCCGGCGAGATCACGATCGCCGCGTTCAAAGCGACCGACACCCAGGGGGCGCCCCTCTTGCGGGTCCTGACCCACACTTCCACCCGCGGCCTGGCCCGCCTCATTCTTCCCTTCGACGCCCGGGCGGACTCGCTCTTCGACTGTCAGACGGGCCAGTTGACCTGGCTCGGCGAATCCAGCAGCACCCGGGGCAAGGACCTGGCGCATACCGTCGCCTTCCACTACAGGCGCAACACGGCCGCGACTGACCCGCCGGCCGCCGGCCGCGTGCTGCGGCTGCCGCCCGGCTACCCCACCGACCTGATCACCTGTCTCGTCTCGGCTCGGACCTGGAACCTCGCGCCCGGGGGCACCCACGAGGCGCTCGCCTTGTTCGAGGACGATTTTTACGAGCTGACCGTGCACGCCCTCAACTACGAGACGATCGATACCCCGCTCGGCACCTTCCGGGCCCTGGTCCTGGAGCCCCGGATGGAGCGCACCCCGCCGAAGGGCATGTTCCGCCACGGGTCGACGGTCCGAGTCTGGATCGCCGACGACCCGCGACATTTGCCGGTCCGCTTCAAGGTGGACTTCAAGTTTGGCGCCGGGGTCGCGACCTTGACCGACTACCACCCGCCGGCTCCGAAATAAAGCGCCAGAGCTTGCCCGCCCAGATCTCGCCCGCGTAGGCGACCCCGATCCGCGGGGTGGCCCGGATGCGGAGAGGGGGCACCCGCGGTCCCCGGTCCTCGATCCACAGCCCGCTCTCCGGCGTGGCGGGGAGGCCATTGAGCTTCCGGTCGATCCCCAGGGCCTTGGTCACCCGCCCCGGCCCCTCAATACCCTCCACCCCCCGGATCAAGACGGCCGAGGGCCAGCCCGGCGGCCCCACGACCAGATTGAGCATCTCGTGAATCCCATAGCAGATGGACATGGCCGAAGATCTCGATATAAAATGTTACCAAACCGTGCCATATGGAAATAAAGTTTTGCGAATGGATGTTCTTGTTCTGGCTCAATTTTGCAGCGTTTGATCTTTGCATGCCATCCGCTCACGAACGTTTGCCGCTTGGTGAAGGGTCTTGCCCTGTTAGATTCCCCAAAGGAAACGACTAAAACCTTGAGAGCTGTTCCTCATTTCTTTTTTGATCGCCCGACACTGACGGTGGCTCGAGATTTAATTGGCTGTTACCTCGTCATTAAGAAGGACGGCAAAGTGCTTAGGTACGTTATCACAGAGACCGAGGCTTATGATGGACTCGAAGATTTAGCTTCCCATGCGTCGCGGGGAAAAACGAAGCGCAACGAAATCATGTTTCGTCATGCAGGGTACATTTATGTGTATTTTACTTACGGGATACACTGGATGTTGAACATAGTGACTGGCCCAGTGGGGTACCCAGCCGCAGTTCTCATTCGTGGTGTGCAAACCCGCGACGGTACCTCCCACTATAACGGACCAGCAAAGCTAACAAAGGCACTCGGCATAACTGGAGCGTTCAATGGCCAAACCGTTTCGCGGAAAACTGGTTTATGGGTTGAAGCTCCCAAGTCCGACGCGCCAAGACACAAGATCAAGACCACCCCACGCATCGGCATCGACTACGCTGGCCCCATCTGGTCGCAAAAACACTATCGGTTCTTACTGGCCTCTTAGCAGCGGCATGCCGCCTGGTCGCGGCCTCTCCTCCAGAGCATGGATCAGTACGAAAGTTGCCCTGGTTAAGGCCGGCCTTATCCCCGACCTCCCGGGCGTCGCCTCTGCGACTCATCTATCCCAGGTCATCCCCAAGGCGGCGTAACCGCCTTGGGCCTCAGCCTGGATTATGCAACAAAGTCACAGAGGTAGACGTACTCCGTCCACCGGGTCCGACCCTTGGCGGCATGGCAGGCCAGGTCGCTTTCGCCGTCGTAGGCTTCGACCTCCGTGATCAGCCGGGCCTCCACCCGGCCATCGGGGTATTGCCGCACCAAAGTTTTGCCCAAGAGGGCGCGCGCATGTCTCACGGCATTGCGCCTTTGCCAATTTTTTGCGTCGACGGGCTTTGCCATTATTTTCCCCTTGCTTCTCCGTGCGCCAAACTGCTTAAATCATCCTTTTATTTATGAAAGCCACTATCAAAACCCAAGGCCGCCAGTTCACCGTTACCGAGGGGGACATCCTCGTGGTGGACCGCTATCCGAACACGACCGAGGGTGCCGCGATCGAAATTAAAGAGGTGCTGGCCGCCGGTGAAGGCGAAAGCTTCCGTTTTGGCACCCCGCTCCTGGAAGGGGCGACGGTTTCGGCCAAGGTCCTGGAAAACAAGCGCGGCGACAAGGTCATCGTTTTCAAGAAGAAGAAACGCAAAGGTTATGAGCGGAAGCAAGGCCATCGCCAGGAGCTCTCCGTGATCAAGATCGAATCCATCAAACTCTAAGGATCAGCCATGGCGCATAAAAAAGGTCAGGGAGCATCGACTAACGGGCGCGAGAGCCATTCGCAGCGTCTCGGCATCAAGCTGTTCGGCGGGGAATTGGCCCTGGCCGGGTCAATCATCGTTCGCCAGCGGGGCACCAAGCTGCACCCGGGCAAGAACGTCGGGGTCGGCCGCGACTTCACCCTCTTCGCCCTGAAAGAGGGCGTGGTCAAGTTCGACAAGCCCCACCGCAAAGTTTCGGTCGTCTAAGGTTTCGCCCGCAGCACGAGCAGGGGGATGGTGGTGGTGTGCCGCACTTTGTCGATCGTGCTGCCCCGCAGCACGTCTCCGATCAGGCGGTGGCCATGCGAGGTCAGCGCGATCAGGTCGCAGTTTTCCGCCGCGGCCGTCCGCACGATTTCCGTCGGCGGATTGCCGAGGGCCAGTTTGATCGCCACGGTCAGTCCGCCGCCCCGCAGCTTCCCCGCCACGCCCTCGAGGTAGGCCTGGTCGGCCTTCATTTCGTCGGACTCGGCCAGGCGCAATTCGTTGAAATGGCGCGCGGCGAAGCCGTCCGCCACGTGCACGAGCAGCAGCTCGGAGCCGAAGCGCTGGGCCAGTTCCGCGACGTGCGGCAGGATGGTGGCGTCGGCCGGGCCATTTTCCAAAGCGACCAGAATGCGTTTGTACATGCTAGGGGGTTCCCGACCCCGTCAGACCGACGAAGTCGAGCAGGAGTTTGAGGTTGAGGCCGAGGATAAGGAGGGCGGTGAACCAGGCCAGAAACTGGAGCCAACGCGGGCTGGCGAATTCGCCCATCCGACGCCGGTCGCCCGTGAACATCACGAGCGGAATGACGGCGAAGGGCAGCTGTAAGCTCAGGATGACCTGGCTGAGGATGAGCAATTTGGCCGTGCCGTGGGTGCCGTAGAATGCGGAGACGATGGCCGCCGGGACGATGGCCAAGGCCCGGGTGATCAGTCGACGCAGCCAGGGGCGCAGCCGGATGTGGAGGAAGCCTTCCATCACGATCTGCCCGGCCAGGGTACCGGTCAAAGTCGAGTTCTGCCCGGAGGCGAGGAGGGCCAGGGCGAAAATGGCGCTCGCGACCGGGATGCCGAGCATGGGCGAGATCAGGCGGAAGGCGTCCTGGATCTCGGCCACGTCGTTGCGGCCCCGGGTGTGGAAGGTGGCCGCCGCCACGATCAGGATCGCGCCGTTAATGAAGAGCGCGAACATCAGGGCCAGCCCCGCGTCGATCGAGGCGAAGCGAACCGCCTCTCTTTTCCCCCGCTCGTTCTGCTCGTAGACGCGGGTCTGCACGATCGAGGAGTGGAGATAGAGATTATGCGGCATCACGGTCGCTCCGATGATCCCGATCGCGATGTAGAGCATGGCGGGGTCGCGCAGGATTTCGGCGTGCGGGAGGAGCCCAACCAGCACCCCGGCCATGTGGGGCTTGGAAATGAAGATCTCGAAGCCGAAGGCGGCCCCGATGAGGAGAATGAGGAAGACGACCAGCATCTCCAGCCAGCGGAAGCCGAATCGGCCCAGCCACAGGACGATGAGGACATCCAGGGAGGTCAGGATGACCCCCCAGAAGATCGGGATATGAAACAGCAGATTGAGGGCGATCGCCGTCCCGATCACTTCCGCCAGGTCGCAGGCGGCGATCGCCACCTCGCAGAGCGCCCACAGGCCGTAGGCCACCGGCCGGGAATAATGCTCCCGGCAGGCTTGGGCCAGGTCTCGGCCGGTCGCGATGCCGAGGCGGGCACACAGGACCTGAAGCAGAATCGCCATCAGATTGGAGAGGAAGATGACGCTCAGAAGCGTGTAGCCGAAGGCCGATCCCCCCGCGATGTCGGTCGCCCAGTTGCCCGGGTCCATGTACCCGACCGCCACGAGATAGCCCGGCCCGGAAAAGGCCAGAAGCTTGCGCCAAAAGCCGGCGCCCAGCGGCACCGGGATGCTGCGATGGGCCTCGGGCAGGCTGGGCTGGGTGCTGTCGGCCGGGACAGCCGTCGGTCCTTCATCCATCGATTAAGGCGTAGCCCGCCTGTTTCCGACTTCCAAGTCCCAAGTTTTTCCCCAACCTTCGCGGCCGATGTCGAAGTCGTTTGCCCGCCTCATCCTTGGCCTGACCGGGCTTTTCTTCGCCGCTTTCCTGCTCTGGCCGATTCTACAGATTCTCAAGGGTGGCTTCATTGACGCGGATGGCCGGCTGACCTTCGCCTACCTGATCGCGCTCTTGTCCGATCCAACCTACCTCACCGGCCTCTGCCATTCCTTCTTCCTCGCCTGCGCCACCACCGCCCTGGCCATCCTGATCGCCCTCCCCTTGGCCTTCGTGGCCGACCGCTTTCGCTTCCCGGGCAAAACGCTCTTTGGCGCCCTGATTCTCGTGCCGATGATCCTGCCGCCTTTCGTCGGGGCCATCGGCATCCGGCAGATCTTCGGCCAATACGGGGCGCTGAATGCGGCGCTGATCGAATGGCATCTGCGGCCGGCCGGCTGGACCTTCGACTGGGTGGCGGCGAACCAGTTCTGGGGGGTGGCGATCGTCGACGCCTTCTCCCTCTACCCTTTGATCTATCTCAACGCCGTCGCCGGGCTGGCCAACATCGATCCGGCGATGGAGGAATCGGCGGAGAATCTCGGCTGCACCGGCTTCCGCCGCTTCCGCAAGATCACCCTGCCCTTGATCAAGTCCGGCCTCTTCGCCGGCGGGACCATCGTCTTCATCTGGGCCTTCACCGATCTCGGGACCCCGCTGATCTTCGACTACTCCTCGGTCACCAGCGTCCAAATCTACTACGGGCTGAAGGATATCGGCGGCAACCCGTTCCCCTATGCCCTGGTCGCGGTCATGCTCACAACCTCCGTCCTGCTCTACGCCGTGGGCAAGGGCCTGTTCGGCCGCAGCCATCAGGTCATGTCGACCAAGGCGACCGCCTCCTCCGGCGCCCGCACCCTCCCCGCCAGCCAGGCCTGGCTCTGTACCTGCCTGTTCGCCGGGGTCACCCTGCTGGCGATGCTCCCCCACATCGGGGTGATTTTGGTCGCCTGCGCCAAGGACTGGTACGGCACAGTCCTGCCGCGGCACTGGACCTTGGATAATTTCCGGGTCGCCCTGGGCCATGAGCTGACCGTGCCGGCGATCGCCAATAGCCTGAAGTTCGCCAGCGCCTCCACCCTGATCGACGTCGTCCTCGGGATCGCGATCGCCTACGTCATCGTCCGGACCAAGATCGCCGGCCGGCAGGCGCTGGATTTTCTCGCCATGCTGCCCTTGGCCGTCCCCGGCCTGGTACTCGCCTTCGGCTATCTGGCGATGGCCCAGGAGGGCCGTTTCTTCTCTTTCCTCAATCCGGTGCGCAACCCCACCATTTTGCTGATCATCGCCTATTCCGTCCGCCGGCTCTCCTATGTCGTTCGCTCCGCCGTCTCCGGCTTTCAGCAGACGAGCGAGACCTTGGAGGAAGCGGCCCAGAACCTGGGCAGTCCGCCGCTCAAGGCCCTGCTCAAGATCACCCTGCCCCTGATCGCCGCCAACTTGATCGCCGGAGCGCTCCTGGCCTTCGCCTTCGCCATGCTCGAAGTCAGCGACTCGCTCATCCTGGCCCAAAAGCAGGCCTATTACCCCATCACCAAAGCGATCATGGAGCTCTTCCAGCTCCTGGGCGACGGCAAGTTCATCGCCAGCGCCCTCGGCGTCTGGGCGATGGCCTTCCTCGGCGTCACGATTGTCGGCATGAGCCTCCTGCTGGGCAAGCGGCTGGGCGCCATCTTCCGGGTCTGATCCGGGGTTCCAGCCATGCACGGGCTCCGGACGCATTGGAGATTTCTTTTAGTCGCCGCGTGGGTGCTCAGCTTCCTCGGGATCGAGCTGCGGGATCTGGCCGTGCACGGCTCCGACATACCCCAGCCGACGGAATGGGCGACGGAAGTAGCGGCCCTCTATCGGCCTTGGGTGCATCGGGCCCCGGGCTGGCCCGGAGCGATTGCGCCGGTCGCGGCCGCCGCCGACCCCGGCGCCAGGACCTGGAAGCTCCTTTGCCTGCGGTGGAACGGCCAGTGGGACCCGCGCCTCCTGGCGCTGACCGCCCTGGTCCCCGGGACTTTGGCCGGCGGCCTGTTCTTCGCCGCCGTCCTCGGAGAACTCTCCGTCCTCGCCGGCCTGCTCCTCGCGGCCGCATCGGTGGGCGCCTTGATTTTTCCCGCTGTCCTCGCCCAAACCCTGGATCCGGCCCAGACCTGGGGCGGACTCCTCCTCTTTTTCTCCGTCGCCCATTTGGCCGGAACGGCCCGGTGCCGGCCGACCTCGACCGGATGGTGGGCGGCCCAACTGGCCGGCCTCGGCAACGTCCTCCTCTCGACCGCCGGACTGGCGTCGCCGCTGGCCATCCTCGCTGGCGTCGCCCTCCAGCGCCGGATCGGCGCGGCGAAGCCGGCCCGGGGCCTGACGGCCTGGAACATCAGCTTGGTCGCCCTGGGCCTGGCCCGAGCCCTCGCGACCGGCAGCCTGGCCCGCGGCTCCGCCCCGGCCACGGCGCCCTTCCTCGGCGCCTGGCCGCTCGCTTTTCCCGGCGGGGCTCTGGTCGTGGCCGCCCCGGCGTTGGCGCTGATCGGCGCGACCTACCGCCAAGCCACGTCCGCCTTCTCGGTCATTCGGCTGCTCACCCTGTGGATCCTGCTCCAAACCGCGCTGCTGGCGGCGGGCGGCATGCTTCCGCCCGGAGGAGCGGGCGCCGTTCTCGGTTTCGGGCTGCTGGTGCAACTGGCGGCGCTGGCGGCCATCCCGGCGTCCGGCGGCGGCCGCTTGGGCAAGATCCTGCTCGGCGCTGCCTGGCTGATCCTGATCGGCAACGGCCTGTTTCAGCACAGCCAGGGCCGGCCGGGGATCGACGAGGAGATCGCCGCCGTACGGGCCCGGGGCGCCGCGGTCCGGCAGTTTCTCGCCGATGGCCGGCCGGAGGATTTGGCTCCGGCAATCGCCGGGGCCGGCATTTCGGCGGCGGACGCCGCCGATCTCCTCACCGATGCGCGGGTGCAGGCCCTCCTGCCGGCTGCGCTCCGCCCCGCCTTGGACCTGGCCCCGGACGGCCCCGGCGCCTTCGCCGCCGCGGCGGCGCCCGAGATCGGCGGCAAACCTGCGCTGCTGGCGACCTGGGGAAATTGGCGGCCGACCGGCCCGTTCCCGGCCGGGGCTTTCACCAGCCGGGAATTGCACAGCTCCGCTCCCCTCCTGCAGATCTATGCGGCCGGGCAACTCGCCCCGCCGGCCAGCGACCTGCTGCTTCGCGCCCGGGACGGACGGGAAATTTCCGCGCTCGAAGCGCGGGTCGACGCGGCCAGCCGCTGGAAGCAGCTCAATTTCGCCGCCCCCGCCGGAGCGTTTCGGGTCGTGGCCCGCTCGGCGGGCGGGCGCAACTGGCTGGCGTTTTCGGCGCCGCTGGAGGCCGGCCGTTTTTCCTGGCTCGCTCGCAAGGTGGCGGCGGCCTGGCCGATCCTGCTCTGCCTCGGGCTGGTTTTAGCTTCGGGCGCCGGGGCCGGAGCGGTCCTGGCCTGGCAGGCGGAAGCGCCCGCGGACCGTTTCGCCCCCCCCTTGACCCGGGGACTGGCCGACTATGCCCCCTGGCTGGCCCTCTTCGCCTATGCCCTGCTGCTGGCCAATTTCCTCGACCCCTATGCGGCGGGAGCGGACGCCTCCGGCTACCTCAACAGTGCGAAACTCCTCGTCCACGGGCACCTGACATTTCCGCCCCGCCTGATTCCCGGGGTGCCGCTCAGCCCGACCCTCCTCGCTCCCCTGGGCTTTGGCGCCAGCCACGGCCGCATCGTCCCCGGCTATCCGGTCGGCCTGCCCCTGCTCCTGGCCGCCTTCGGCCGGGTCCTTTCCCTCGACCGCGCCATCCCCGTGGTCGTGATCGCCAACCTGCTGCTCGGTGTTTTCTTCACCCGCCGCCTGGCCGAAATTTGCGGACTATCCCGGGGCTGGGCCTGGATCGCGGCCGCGGCGGTGGCGCTCTGCCCCCTTTACGTCTTCATGGGACTGCAGCCCATGAGCGATGGTCCGTCGCTCGTCTGGGTGACGGCGGCCCTTTATTTCGCGCTCGCGAGCCGGACCCGGCCCCGGCTCGCCCTGGCGGCGGGCGGGGCGGCCGCGTTGGCCGTCCTGCTCCGCCCGGCCAATGTCATCTGCCTCTTACCGGTGGCGCTCGCCTTGGGCCTTTCCGGACGGCGCCTGGCCTGGTGCGCTGCCGGTGGCCTGCCCGGGGCGCTTTTCGCCGCCTGGTACAATCGCCACCTCTACGGCAGCCCGCTCGCGACCGGCTATGGCGACGTGAGCAGCTCCTTCACTGCGGGCTGGGTCCCGATCACGCTGCGGCACTATGCCCGCTGGCTGACCGCCCTGCTCACGCCCCTGGTCTGGCTCGCCCTCCTCGGCCCTGCAATGTCGGTCCTGACCCGCCCCGCCCGCCGAGCGCTCACGGCCGCGGTTCTCGGCTATCTCGGATTTTACGCCCTTTACTGTTTCACCCATGAAACCTGGTGGTACCTCCGCTTCGTGCTGCCCTGTTTTCCCTGCCTCACCGTGCTCGCCCTGGCCGCCTTGCAATGGCTCTTGCGGCGGGCCGGCCTGGGACCGGAGCGGCCGGGCGGGCGCCACATCGTGGCCGGGGCGGCCCTGGTCGGGCTTTTGGTCGGCAATGTCGTTTGGCAGTACGCCCGCCTGCCGGTGCTTTATTCCGGACGCGGCAACGAGGTCTACCGCCGTTCCGCTCGATGGGTGGACGAGCATGTGCCGGCCGGCGCTGTCCTCCTCGCCTATCAGACCAGCGGAGCCCTGGCCTTCTACACCCGCCACGCCCTCGTCCGCTCCGAGGTCATCAACACCAGCGATGTCGCCTCCGCGGTTCGCCGCCTCGGCCAGCTCCATCGGCCGGTCTATGCCGTGGTCTTTCGCTTTGATTCCATGCCAGAATTGGGCCAACTGCCAGGACGGTGGCGGCAAGTCGCGCAACTCGACGAAGTAGCGGTGTGGCAATGGGCAGCCGCGAGCCCATGAACCGGCTCCGCTTCCAGCCCGGCTGGGCGATTTTTCTCGCCATCGTCCTGCTCGGGGCGGCGGTGAACGCGCGGCTGTATTTCGCGACCCCGCTCCACGAGCTGAGCGACTTTGCGGTCAACGCCCTGCAGATCGACCAGGCCAAGCATCTCCGGGAAATCCACGGCAATTACTCCCGCTTTAATTTCGACCATCCCGGGCCGGCCTTCTTCTACGTCTATGCCCTGGGGGAGGGCCTCTTCTACGACACCCTGCATCTGACCGCCTCGCCCGCCGCCGCCCACCTCCTCGCCGGCCTCATGCTGCAGGCGGCCTTCTTCGCCCTGGCGCTGGCGCTCGCCGCCCGCTGGGTGCGCGCCCCCGGCTTTCTGCCCCTGGCGCTTCTGGCCGCGGCCGTCCATTTCAGCCTGGCCACCCACGCCTTCACCAGCATCTGGCCCCCCCATGTCCTCGCCCTGCCGTTTCTGGCCTTTCTGATCGCGGCGGCTTCGGTCGCGGCCGGGCGGGGCGAAGATCTGCCCTGGCTCGTCCTCAGCGGCTCCTTCCTCGTCCACGGCCATGCCTCCGAGCCGCTCTTCGTGGTGGCGCTTGCGCTCGGCGCCTATGGCTGCCTGAAGCGGGGCCAGGGGCGGGCCGAGCCTCCCCTCCCCCCGCCCTGGCGGGCTTTTCCCCGCGCCCACCGACTGGCGGCGGCCCTCCTGGGGCTGTTTCTCCTGCCGCTCCTCCTCGACTTGCGACACGGCCGCACCAGCAACTTCGCCGCCATCCTCCGGCACCTCCAGTTCAACGAAGCGCGCAAGAGCCTCTCCGACTCCCTGCTCTATTTGCTCTCGTTTTTCGGCTACCTCCACGATCAGGAAGGACGGTTCGATCCCGCCACCCTCGCCCACGCTTCCTTCCTCCGCGAGCATTGGATCCTCTACGCCAGCTGGACGGCGGCCTTGGCTGCGGCGGTGGCGGTTCTCAC
>Ga0302279_10000554_pt1 | contig 54481 bp, 51 predicted proteins | sample III_Bog_N3_3_FD_194541 | JGI IMG/M metagenome (GOLD analysis project Ga0302279, IMG submission 194541) | Peat permafrost microbial communities from Stordalen Mire near Abisko, Sweden - III_Bog_N3_3 | ecosystem: Environmental > Terrestrial > Soil > Wetlands > Peat | place: Sweden: Abisko... | reverse complement strand
GTACCGGCATCGTCGCCGATTGCGGCGTCGGGGATTCTCTACTGGAGCACGCTGTTCGACGAGAATGCTGCGAGCCACATTGCGTTGGGGCAGGCCTATTCGACGTGCCTGATTGGGGGGGAGAAGATGGACGATGACGCGCTGGCGACGCTGGGGGCGAACTCGAGCTTGATTCACGTGGACTGGATGATCGGTTCGGCGCAGATGGATGTGGATGGGATCGCCGCGAATGGCGAGGCGGAGCCTCTGATGCGCCAGGGTGAGTGGGCCTAGCGGGAGAGAACTGCTGCCCGGCGGATGGGTGCCAGGACGCTCGAACATCGGGGAAAATTCGGGACCCCGGCACCGCGTGCGATGTGGTTTCATTTCAGTTACATAATCGGACCGGCGGCTGCCGCTGATGCGAACGCGGCGATTTTCCGCACAGGATTCCGTACAAGTCGATGAATGTGTTGTAAATTGATACTTATTCGATAACATATTCGAATTCCGCACGTGCACCTTCCATAACCCAGATTCCAGCAAGTGCAAGCGCCACGACGCGCTGCCAGAATTCCGCCCCAGTCGGCTCATCCCTCTGTCGCACCGGTGTCTCGATTTCACTCCACCGATACTTGAGGAGTTTCCGCATGAGCAACGAATCTAAGTCGGGTCTCTCGCGCAGGTCCTTTCTTTGTAGTCTCGGGGCGGCTTCGGTCGCAGCCGCTTCGCTTCCGGCGTTGGCTGCGGTTCAAGGAGCGAATGCGCCCCGGCAGGGACGCGGCATTGCGAACGCCGATATGTCCAGCCTGGGCGGGCCGATGTCTGACGACCTGATTGCCATCAGCATGAACGAGAATCCGCTGGGGCCTGCGCAGTCGGCGCTGGATGCAATCTGCAAAACGGCATCGGTGGGCAATCGTTACCACGGAGAAATTATTTCGTCGGCCGTGAGTACGGCTATCGATTTGTTTGGAATGAAGCGGGGGTACGTGGGCTTGTTTCCGGGATCGACCGGCGCCCTGAATCTTGCGCTGATGTCGAACATTGGTCCAGACAGGCCTCTGGTGTATGCCGATCCGGGCTATGAGCAGGGCTCCAGCGTGGCGGAAATGTTGGGCGCTCGGACTTTCCCAGTTAAGCTAACGTCGACCTACGCTCATGACGTGCGTGCCATGGTGGCGGCGACTCCGAAGGCCGGGGCGTACTACATTGTGAACCCGAATAACCCGACGGGAACGATGACTCCCAAGGAGGACATCGTCTGGCTGCTAAAAAACAAGCCTGCCGGTTCGGTAGTGATTGTGGACGAGGCGTATCACGACTTTTCGAACGCTGAATCGTGCATCGATCTGGTTGCGGCGGACCAGGATATTATCGTGACGCGGACCTTCTCAAAGATCTACGGCATGGCCGGACTGCGCGTGGGGCTGGTGTTTGCGCGACCTGAGTACTTCCAAAAGTTCCGGGCCATCGCTCCGTACGCGCCAAGCCTGGCGAGCGTTTCAGTCGCCAGCGCCGCGGCAGTCCAAGCGGTGCTGCTCGACAATGACCTGGTTCCGCTGCGGCGAAAGATCAATGCGGACAACCGCTCGGAGACATTGGAGTTCTTGGCCAAGCATGGCTATACGGTCGTTCCCGGCTCGCAGGCGAACTTCTTCATGGTGGACACGAAGCGGCCCGGCGGAGAGTTCCAGAGCGCGATGCTGGGCGAGAATATACTGATCGGCCGCACATGGGATGCCATGCCGACCTATGTGCGAGTAAGCGTGGGAACCCGGGGCGAGATGGCGAGGTTCCAGGCCGCTTTCGTGAAATGCATGGATCAGCCCGCGACGGCGGTGAACGGGGCTGCACGACTGTATTCGCCGGCACTGAACCCCAGCGAGCTGCACCGCAGCGGACTGGCGTTCGCGTAGGCAGCAGGGCGCAACGAGTCGGCTCCGTGCTACGGTATCGGAGTGAGCAAACACGGCCTGAGCCCGGGGCGTCTGGAGGCGTTCTCCGACGGCGTCATCGCGGTCATCATTACCATCATCGTGCTGGAGTTGAAGGTGCCGGCTTCAGACGGTGTGGCTGGCTTGCGCGCGGTTGCGCCCACCGTGTTTCTCTACCTGCTCACCTTCGTGCAGGTAGGAATTTACTGGGTGAACCATCACTACCTTGTCGACGAGGTTGTTACGGTGAGCCATGGCATTCTGTGGGCTAACTTAGTTTTCCTCTTTTGCCTCTCGCTGTTTCCATTTGCGACGGACTGGATCGGCGTCAAGGGGCTGTCGTCGTTCTCGACCGCGCTGTATGCCGGCGTGAGCATTTTGCCTGGGCTTGGGTATATGGCACTGTGGATGCAGATTCGGGCGCAGAGTGCGGCACCTGCACATGCGAGTTGGGGTAAGCAGATCGCGTCGGTCTCGCTTTATCTGCTGGCGATTGCTGTGGCGTATTACCGACCGGCGGCGTCTCTGGCGCTGATCGGCATTGTCTCGGTAATCTGGCTGCTACCACCGAAGGCCGAAGCTTCAAGTGAGGTTTCCACGACTCCACAGGTGGATAAAAGGTAAACTCACAGTCGCGATGGAACTTTCTGGTTGTGGCACGGCACTGGTAACACCCTTCCTTGAGGATGGCGGGCTCGATGAGCCGGCGCTGATCCGGTTGGTGAATTGGCAGATCGAATCGGGCATCAACTTCCTGATCCCCTGCGGAACCACTGGCGAGGCCTCGACGCTGAGTGAGGCAGAGTGGCTGCGTGTTGTGGAGGTTACGGTAAACACTGCGGCCGGGCGTGTGCCGGTGCTCGCGGGATGCACGCACAATGCGACCAGCGAGGCCGTGTCGCGCGCGAACAAGGTGGCGAAGGTGCGCGGAGTGACCGGCATCCTGACCGCGAATCCGTACTACAACCGGCCCGGGCAGGAGGGCCAGTATCAGCACTTCCGCGCGATTGCGGAGGCGGTGGATCTGCCGGTGCTGCTCTACAACATTCCGTCGCGGACGGGTGTGAACCTGGAGCCGGCGACGGTGTTGCGGCTGGCAGAGATTGAGAACATAGTGGGCATCAAGGAGTCGAGCGGCAACATTGCGCAGATCACGGAGTTGATCACGCAGGCGCCGCGCGGCTTCAAGGTATTTTCGGGCGACGATGGAATGACGCTGCCAGTGATCGCACTCGCCGGCGCTGGTCTGGTCTCGGTGGCGTCGAATGCGATTCCCGCGCAGATGGCGCAGATGGTGGGAGCCGCGTTGGCGGGCGATTGGGTCGCCGCGCGCGCGATCAACGGCAAGTATCTGGCGCTGATGAAGGCGCACTTTTCGGAGCCGAGCCCCGCGCCGGTGAAGGCGGTGCTGGCGCTAATGGGCCGGATCGATGAAAAGTTACGTCTGCCTATGGTGCCGGTAACGGCGGCAACGCGGCAAAAACTGGGTCGGCTGGTGAGTGAACTTGGCTTGAGTTAGTGCGGCTACAATCGAATCAGACCATGACAATAGAGACTCTGGAAGCAAGGATCGAGCGGCACTTCGCCGCGGGCGGCACTGCGATAGGCGATACCGCGGCCATGGATGCGTTTCTGGAATTGCGCACGGCGCTGGAGGCAGGCACACTGCGCTCAGCGGAACCAGATGCCGCTGCGGCGACGGGATGGCGCGTGAACGCGTGGGTGAAACGCGGGATACTGCTGGGGTTTCGCATCGGCACATTGGAAGACATGTCCGTGGAAGGCTACGAAAAGCGGGGACATCCATGGAGCGCGCCCCGGCGCGTCAGCTTCGTAGACAAAGGAACCTATCCGGCGCGCGCGTTTTCGCCGGAGGACGGCGTGCGCCTTGTGCCGGGTGGAAGTTCGGTGCGGTCGGGCGCGTTCGTGGCGCGGGGCGTGATCTGCGTGCCACCTATGTGGATCAACGTAGGAGCGTATGTCGACGAGAATACCCTCATCGATTCACATGCTCTGGTCGGTTCCTGTGCGCAGATTGGCAAACGGGTGCATCTGTCAGCGGGGGCGCAGATTGGCGGCGTGTTGGAACCCGTGAACGCGTCGCCGGTGATCATCGAGGACGACGTGCTGGTGGGCGGCAACACCGGCGTTTATGAAGGCACGATTGTGCGCAAGAGCGCGGTGCTGGCGGCGGGTACGATTTTGACGCGGGGCACTCCGGTGTATGACGTGGTGAAGGGCACCATTCTGAAGGCGACGGCGGAGATACCGCTCATTATTCCCGAAGGAGCGGTAGTGGTGCCTGGCTCGCGCGCGGTGACGGGCGGATATGGCAAGCAGATGGGACTGAACGTCTACACGCCGGTGATTGTGAAGTATCGCGACGAGAAGACGGACCTCTCGACGACGCTCGAAGAGGTGCTGCGGTAGACGTACGAAGCAGCAAGATGCGGACATCAAGTTAGCGAGGTCAAATGGACATCACGTTTAGGGTTGGCGATGCGACCGCAGCCTTTTATCGGAACTGGTTTACGGGAAGAACATTCATGACCGTCGCTGATCAGACTTTCAAATTGCAGAGTCCATGGAATCCGGCCACTCACCTGTCGTTAAGGCTCACCCGGGTCTGGGAGGTAGACGTTCCGAATCACAAGATTGTCATCGAAAAAGTGCGGCCGTTACTCTTCGCAGGATTTCGGCCCAACGCTTACAAGATCCTCGTGGATGGCCAGTTAGTGGCCGAAGGGAGCGGATACTAGTGTTTGCGGCTGGGTCATGCGGTCGACGACGCTCGAAGAGGTGCTGCGGTAAGTGACCGATTCCGGATTACCCGCGTTGAGGTACGGGTGCATCTTGTGCGTGCTATTCGCGTTAGAGTTGCCGCGCGCGCTGGGGCAGGATGGGTGGTTCAAGAGATATCAGGCGCGCCTGGCTACGACCCTGACCGAGCAGCCGCACTGGGCCACGCCGCTGGTGACGGTAAACCCGCGGGTGGAGGAAGACATCCGTACAGATTTTGTGCGGCAGTCGCTCTCGGGCGGACAGCAGACCTGGAACTACGGCAACACGAAGGGTCTGCAGGTTGTGCCTTTCAAGCGAGTCGAGTTGAGGTTCAGCCCGCCGCCGTTTGTCACGCATACGAACCCAAAGTCCGAGGATGGATTTGGCGACGTGGCGTTTCGTGCCAAGGTTCGCCTCTACGGGAGCAACGAGCAGCATCGGAACGCCATCGTCACAGCTCTGCTGGGCGCGAGCGTGCCGACGGGCAAGAGTGGGAATGGAAGCTGCTGTGCGATTCTTTCGCCGACTCTCGAAGTAGGCAAGGGATTCGGCAAGTTCGACGCGATCACCTCCTTCGGCGGGACGCTGCCGGTGTCGAACGTGGCCAAGCTGGGACGTCAGTTCGTCTGGAACAACGCGGCGCAATACCATGTGGCCGGGCTGTTGTGGACAGAGATAGAGACCAATTCGACGTTCTACTTTGGTGGCTCGAATAATGGAAAGCAGCAGACATTTGCGACGCCCGGCGTTATTGTGAGCCGAATTCCATTGAACGGCACCAGCCGCGCGGTGCGACTGACGCTGACCCTGGCTGTGGGCGAGCAAATCGCGCTGACGCACTTCAACACATATAACCATTCGCCGATCTTTTCGGCGCGGCTGCGGTTCTAGTCACGGCCTCAGCTTACAGCTTGGGCTGATCGAGCGGCTTGCGGGCGAAGTAGTAGAGGCTGTACGCGAGCAGGGCAAACATCCCCACGCCGACCCAGTCGTGATACATAGGGTTATCGGCGCTGAAGTGGAAAAGCTGCCAATGGCCGCCGCGCTGTTCCGAGACACTCTCTGCCAGGCGCGCGCAGACACCTAGCAAACCGACGATGCCGCCGGCGGCGATAAGGCCGGATGCGTAGAGGCTTCCGGGCGAGATTTCGCTCTCCGAATCGAGCGCGGGCGTGACGCTGGTGGGTATCGAAAGGCCAGTGTCGGGATCGATGACGTCGGGATTGGCCGCCAGGCGGGCGCGTTCGGCGTGTTGGATCATGGCGCGGTCGACCATCCAGCGCATGACTCCGCCGATGAAGATGGCGAGCGTGGTGGCGATGGAAAGATAGGCGCCGACAGCGAAGGTGAGCGAGCGGACCCCGAGCAGTTCGACCACGATCACCAGCGCCACGCCTAGCAGCACCAGCGTCCATGGCAGTTTGCGCGAGAGGATGCCGTTGATGACGGTAGCCATCAGGCGGCCCTGCGGCGCGGCGGCCTTCTCGCTGCCGATGCCCTGAATCCACTGAACTTCGATCTGCCCGGTGGCGGGATTGTAGAGGTACTTGCCGTCGTCGAGAGTGCTTGAGCCGATCGCGTTGAGCAGAATGTACTGGCTCGCGCCCGTGAGCTGCTCCTTTGCCGTATTGTCCGGGTCGTGCGAGGTCAGTGGGACGCTGTCGCGGGTGAAGTAGCCCTTGTTCTGCACGCCGTCGGGGAGTTGGCCGAGCGAAAGCGCGACCGGATGCGGCATGCGCTGGAACTGCTCATACGCCCGGTTCATCGCATTCAGCGTGACCCCGATGGAGAAGATGCAGACGATGACGCCGATCATCAGCGCGAGTTGTTGCTTCCATGGAGTTGCTCCGATGAGGTAACCAGTCTTGAGGTCCTGGCTGGTATCGCCCGCGTTCGAGGCCGCGATGCAAACCACGCCACCGATGGTTATGGCCAGTGCTCCGAACGCCGGTGCAGTCCATCCTTTGACCAGGAAGATGGCGGCGGTGGCCATCAGGGTGGCGATGGTCATCCCGGAAACTGGGGAAGCAGAAGATCCAACGATGCCGACGATGCGCGCCGAGACAGTGACGAAAAGGAAGCCGAAGACGACGATGAGCAGTGCGGCGGCGAAGTTAGCGAGCGGGCCAACGTAGGCTCCGGGAACGGGTTTGAACTGCAGGAAGAGGAACATCAGGACGATCAGCAGGGCACTGCCGCCGAAGACGACGATGGGAGGCAGATCGTGCTCGGTGCGTGAGGGCAGTGCGGCTGCGATCTTGCGTCCGCCTTTCTTGAATCCCTGGGTCAGCGCGCTGACGATCGTAGGCAGGGTGCGGACGAGGGTGATGAGGCCGGCGGCTGCGACTGCACCTGCTCCCATCGGCCGAACGTACGCCTTCCAGAGATCGGAGGGGGACATATCTTTGATGAGCGTGGTCGCGGGATAGAGAGGATGCGTCAGGCCCGATCCGAAGAAGTGAATAGCAGGCATCAGCACCAGCCAGGAGAAGACTCCACCGGCGAACATGATAGCTGCGACGCGCGCTCCGATGATGTAGCCGACGCCGAGGTATTCCGGCGTACAGTCGGCTCGAATGCTGCCGCCTTTCAACAGGTGTTGCGCGCCCAGATCCGGCTCATAGTGCGGGCTCCCCGGCCAAAGAGCGAAGAGGCCATCGTTTTGAAACAGGGTATAGAGACCACCGATGCCGAGGCCGAGGAAGACGCGGGAGGCGAAGCTGCCGCCGCGCTCCCCGGCCATCAGGACGTCGGCGCAGGCGGTGCCCTCGGGATAGATGAGTGCCCCGTGTTCCTCGACGATCAGTTGGCGTCGCAGCGGAATCATGAACAGCACGCCGAGCCATCCGCCGAAGAGTGCGAGGGCGAAGATGCGGCTGGCCTCCAGATCGAACCCGAGGAAGACCAGCGCGGGCAGCGTGAAGATGACTCCCGAAGCGATGGACTGGCCGGCGTTTCCGGTGGTCTGCACGATGTTGTTTTCGAGAATGCTGGCGCGGCCAAAGGCTCGGAGGATCGAGATGGAGAGGACTGAGATGGGGATGCTGGCGGCGACCGTCAACCCGGCGCGCAGCCCCACGTAGACCGTGACCGCGCCGAAAAGCACGCCGAAGATTGCGCCTAACAGAAGTGCGCGCACGGTCAACTCCGGCCGTGATTCGGTAGCGGGTACAAAGGGCTTGAAGGCGGGCTTGATTGGAGCTGCGGTGGCCATGGGATCGTGATCTCCGGTGTGAATGCGGCGTTAACCGCTTCGATGGGAGTGTATCAGCGGCAGCGTGGTTGCGCGCAGCAGGAACATTCCTGCTGGCGAACGGCGGCGCGAGCATTTATACTTTCACCATCGGCGCGGCCCAAGCGGCCTGGAGCGCTGTGTGAGCGAGGTGCATCTTCAGCGTTAGCCTGAATGAGAGTACGCTCCTAGTTTTACCCGGCGCTGCGCCTGGCAAGAGCGCTGGATCGGACGACGGTCGCCTTGCTGTTCATTTGCTGAGAAGGCTGGCAGGCCACGCGGGCTCGTCCATTCGCTCTGTCCTCGACGACTTCGTGACCACATCATTTCCTTCTGACTGCCGAGTCTGCAGCGGCCCGCTGCTGCGCTCGACGGTCCTGCCAATCTGCGATAGCTGCCGGGTGTCCGTGCCAAAGCAGGCAGATGCGCTGTGCCAGCTCTGTGGCGAAGCTCTGGACATTGATATGGAGAGCGCCCGGTTTCTTGGTGGCCTGCCGGAGGAGGGGCTGCTCTGCCACGTCTGCCGCGCTGTGCCTCCGATGTTCGAGCGGGCGGTTGCCTATGCGGTCTACGAAGACGAGTTGCGAGAGATGGTTCATCTGCTGAAGTACGAGCGGATGGGCGGCGTGGCGAACCTGCTGGGCGGAATGCTGGCGGATGCGATTCTGACGCTGCGTGCACAGGCGGCGCGGGAGTTGGTTGTGGTCGGTGTGCCGCTGTTTCCGTCCAAGCAGCGACAGCGCGGCTATAACCAGGCGGATTTACTGGCCGACGCGGCGATTGCCGAGCTGAGGCAGGTTGCTCCGGAGTGGAAGCTGCAGCGCGTAACGGGATTGTTGGCTCGGCGTCGCGATACGAAGAGCCAGTTCGAGCTGAATCCGCGCGGTCGGCGCAGGAATCTGGAAGGCGCGTTTGAGGCCGACGCGAGCAAGCTTGTGCCCGGCTGCGAGGTGCTGCTGATTGACGATATTTACACCACCGGCGCGACCGCTCGCGAGTGCGCGCGAGTGCTGCGGCGGGCCGGTGCGCGCAAGGTTTGGGTTGCCACGCTGGCGCGAGCGCAGACTCCGCGGGTCGCGCTGTGGGACGGCGCTGGGATGCATGCCGCGCAGAGTTTCGGATAGAGAGAGCAAGCGTCAACCTTCAGTGGCGGGAACGCAACCGATCGGAACCGGAGGACTTGAGCAATGCAAGCGTCGCACATGTCGCAAAAGATGCGGAAGCAACGGGCACAGGCGAGCCGGCACGCGGGATACCACGGTGCGCCGCGGCTGACCACGGAGCTGGATGTGCGGATCGGCGTGTTTCGCCAGCCGGCGATGCAGACGCCGGTGCTGGTGCTGAATGCATCGTACGAGCCGATCAACATCTGCGGTGCTCGGCGGGCGCTAGTGCTGGTGCTGAAGGGCGTTGCGCGCACTGAAGAGGAGCAGGGAGCAGTGCTGCATGCGGCGCGGATGAACGTGGCCATGCCGAGTGTGATCCGGCTGCTGGAGTACCGCAGGATTCCGCATCAGACGCGGGCGCTCTCGCGGAAGAATATCTTGCTGCGCGATCGCAATTCATGCCAATACTGCGGAGTTGTGCTGACTGCCGGCGAATTGACGCTCGACCATGTGATTCCGCGCTCGCGGGGCGGAGCTTCGACTTGGGAAAACCTGGTTGCGTGTTGCCATGACTGTAATCGGAGGAAGGGCAATCAGTTGCTTCACGAGCTGACCGACATGAAGCTGCAGCGGGAGCCGCGTTCGTTCAGTCTGCATACCTCGCGGCACATTATGCGGATGATTGGTTCGGCCGATCCTAGCTGGCGGCGGTATTTGTACTTCGAATCGGAGCCAGCGGCCTAAGTACTTCGTGCCGTTCTCGACCGCTTCGCGGTGAAAGCCCACCTCTCCTTCATTTCGGCGGTGCTGGCGACTGACCGCTGGGTTGGTCGTCCGACTTCTTGTTGGTGATGTCTTCGCCGTTGTAGATGATGCGGCTGGTGGAATGGAACTGTTTGTAGTCGGTGAACTTGACTACTGAGCGCATGTGGATGTCTTCGCCGAGCCCTTGCTTGGTTGCGGCGAAGTGCAGTTCGCCTTCGGCCTTGGTGTAGGTGGGGAACCAGTATTTGCCGTCCACCTGCTCATAGTAGGTGGTGAAGGGCGGTTGCAGGTCTTCGTGGCCGGGGCGTATGTCCTGGGGAACGGTCTTGCCGTTGATGAGGACGATCTGCAGGTCCTGCTGGTCGACCCAGACCTTGCCCTGGAAGTAGTGCTTGTTCTTTTCGAGGACCCTGGGGCCGGCCTGGAAGACGTAGGTATCGATATCATCGACCTTCTGGCGACCGAGGTAGGTGACCTCGTAGTGGGGCAGGTCTTCGGTGGTGAGGATGAAGGGCAGCCGGTGTTCGATCTCGTCGAAGTCGGCGGGCGTCATGATGACGCGTTCGAGGGTGTTCTGTGGGGCGAAGACGACATGCTCCTCGCGCTTGCCGTCCTTGTCGAAGACGATGTCGGTGACCTGCTGGTACTCGCCGTCGACCTTGCCGGAGTTGTCGTCGATGGTGTCGACCTTGACGGACTGGCGGAAGGTGTAGCTGTCGCGGGCCTGTTGGAAATCGGTCTCACGCTCGCCGAACGTCTTGATGATCTGGTCGGGGGTGAGGTCTTTCGGCGGCGCGGGATCCAGAGGGCCAAATCCGCCTTGCGCGCACGCGGCGAGGGGCGCGGCGAGGGCGACGGCGAGGAGAGCGGCGTTTTGTCTGGCGAACAGGTTCATGGTCTTGGAGGCTCCGGTGCGGCTGCTTGCCGACTGCGGTTACGGTATTAGACGCTGGATCGGATATTCCTGCTACCCCCCTCCCCCCTCCCCCTGTATCTTTTCGGTAAAATCCACAGAATGAGTGGTTTAGCGATGATGCTTGCTGCAAAATCTTCTATCTAAAAGGGTTATCCCTAAGATCTTCCATCGAAAGAGGTTATGGGAGGAGCTTTCTGCGGTGCGGATTGCGGGCTTTGGTGCTGGTCTCCGTTTGCTCCTTTCTTGAGCCCTACTTAAATTGTACGTGATTGACCATAACTCATCTGCTATCTAATTTTCCTGAGTAAGTATTGATAATGGGATAGTTATGGGAGAATCTGGCGTTTTGGGGGCTTGACAGTGTTTTTTGCGGCCGGCTGTGGGACGGGGGTGGAGGCGGCATGAAAGGCAGCTACCGAGGTTCTGGGCGTCGCCCAGAATGAAGAGGGCGAGCGGCGGGAGGAACTGGCTGGCGGAACGGTATGCCCCACCCAAGCGGAGCTTGGATGGGGCATCCGGATTGGCGGCGGCTATTGGGTTAGGGACCTCTTGCGGGCGGGTTCGAACTCGTCGCCGGGACGCCAGGAGATGGTGGCGGGGGCGGTAATGGCTTGCCAGCCCAGTTCCATGCCGAAGCGGGCGAGTTTGGCGTTGGAGGTGAAGTCCATGTCCGGGGTGTAGTTGTCGGAAAAGTTGTGGTAGCGGTGGGCGGTGTAGTCGTCGTCTTTAGCGAGGCCCCAGGCGGCGTCGTGGCCTCGGTAGAGGATGCCAGAGCCGATGGAGAAGGCGGGAACGCCGGCGCGCGCCATGGAGAAGTGGTCGGAGCGATAGTAGTGGCCAGCCTCGGGGTGAGCGTCGGGGACGATGGCGAGGTCGAAGCGGGCGGCGGTGGCCTGAACCGTCGGATAGAAGCTGGTGCGCTCGGAACCGTCGACGGAGGCCTGGAGTGGTTCGCCGAAGGGCTGGATGGCGTCGTAGTTGAGGTCGAGGGCGATCTGGCCGGCGGGGATGGGCGGGTGCTGGCCGAGGTATTCGGAGCCGAGGAGGCCCTGCTCTTCCGCGGTGACGGAGGCGAAGATTACGGAGTGAACGGGGCGGGCGGGCAGGGAGGCCCAGGCGCGGGCGAGTTCCATAATGATGGCGCAGCCGGTGGCGTTGTCTACCGCGCCGTTGTAGATGTTGTCGCCGGGCATGCCGGGGACGAATCCGAGATGGTCGTAGTGGGCGGAGTAGAGGACGGCCTGGTCTTTGATCTCCGGCTCCTTGAACTTGTCGCCAGCGATGTGGCTATCGGCCTGGCTGATCCCTGGCGGTGCGTTGACGCCGGGCAGGATGCCGATAACGTTGGGCGACTGGTAGGGGCGGACGGTGGACTCGATGTGGGCCTTCAGGGAGATGGGGAGCGGGATGGCTTTGAAGCCGCGCTTGCCCGCCAGGTCGATTTCCACGTCGGTTGGCTTCATGCCGACGGCGGCGAAGAGTTTGTCGGAGATGTCGTGGTGGATCCAGGCGGCGGCAGCGACCTGGGGGTTGGTGTCGGTGGCGAGGAAGGTTTTTTCGCCCGAGCCGGAGTTCTGAACGACGGACCAGGGGTAGCTGGCGAGGTCGGTGCGGTGGATGATGAGGGCGCCGATGGCTCCGCGGCGGGCGGCTTCCTCATATTTGTAGGTCCAGCGGCCGTAGTAGGTGAGGGCTTTGCCGGCGAAGAAGTTGGGGTCGTCGGAGGGCGGGTCGCCGACGATGATGAGGACGACCTTGCCTTTGACGTCGATGCCGGCGTAATCGTCCCAGTTGTACTCGGGCGCAGTGACGCCGTAGCCGACGAAGACGATGGGGGCGTCGATGTCGACTGTCGCGGTGTGGCGGGGATTGTTGACGACGTAGTCGGGACCGAAGACGAGAGGCATAGCGGGGCCGGTGGCGGGCGCGAGGGCGAAGGTGGTGGCGTCGCGCTTTACGGTCATGCCGAAGAAGGCTACTTGCTGGAAAAATGTGCCGTTGTCGCCGGCGGGCTGGAGGCCGGCGAGGGCGAACTGGGTGGCGATGTACTTGGCGGCGAGGTCGCCTCCGCGCACGCCGGGGCCGCGGCCTTCGAGCAGGTCGTCGGCGAGGAAGCGGACGTGGGCGCGGATTTTTTCGGCGTCGATGGAGGCTTCGGCGGACTTGACGGCGGGTGGGATGGTGGTCTGGGCGAGGATGGGCGTGGAAAGGAGCGTGGCGGCGAGGAGGATGTGGAACTTATGCAAGGGGACTCCTTGAGTCAGTGCGTCTGAGTGTCCAGTTTACGCGCGTGGCACTTCGTGCGGTTCTCGACGCGCTCGCGCGCGTAAAGGCCCCCACGGGCAAGAGACAGGATTACGCACGGGCAGATTGCATGCCACCCACGCGAAGCTTGGATGGGGCACCCGGGCTGAGGTGGGTGCGAGAGAGGAAAGCGAATCACAGAGTTCGCCGAGGAGAGAACACAGAGATTGGGGTGGGGTAGAGATTCACCCGACGAAATCCTTGCCTGCGGCTCGGTGATCATGGGGCACCCGGGCGCTTAGTGAGGGTGGACACTTCATAGGGAATGAGACGGGATTAGACTGACGGGATGAAGATGCGTGTGGTTGTTGCGGCGTTGGTGTGGGTTGGAGTGGTGGCGGGGTTGGGTCAGGGTGTGGCGCAGGTTGGCGCAAACCCCACTCGTGACGATAGAGCCGTCACGAGTGGGGCACCCAAGCGGCCGATGACGTTTGCGGATTTGATGGCGATGAAGCGGGTGAGCGATCCGCAGATTTCGCCGAGTGGGAAATGGGTGATGTTTTCTGTGACGGATGTGTCGCTGGAGAAGAATACGAAGGTGAACCATTTGTGGGTGGTGGGGCTCGGTGGCGGTGGGACAGAAGGACAGAAGCAGATTCCCTTCGGGAATGACAAACAAAAGGACGGTGGTGCCGAGATTGAGCGGCAGGTGACGTTTGGGGAGGGGGAGTCGTTTGGACGGTTTTCGCCGGATGGGAAGACGATTTCGCTGACGATGAAGGACCAGATCTTCGAGATGCCGTGGGATGAGGCGAAGGGGACGGTTGGGAAGGCGATTCAGGTTACGAATGTGGCGGGCGGGGCGGATGGGGCGGTATGGTCGCCGGATTCGAAGAAGCTGATGTTTGTGACGGCGGTGTGGCCGGAATGTTCGGTGAAGGGTTCGGATCCCACTCATGACGGTGGGACTGTCATGAATGGGGCACCCGGTTTTGTGACCGGTGGGACGCGGGATGTGGGGGCTTGGCAGGGTGCGGAGCCGGTGGGGTGGGTGGACGAGGATGCCTGCGATAAGGCTAAGGATGCGGCGGCGGATACGACGCCGGTGAAGGGTCAGGTTTGGGATGGGTTGCTGTACCGGCACTGGGACCGCTACACGGGGGCGAAACGGAGCCATGTGCTGGTGGTGAATGTTGATGGGAAGAATGTGCGGGACCTGACTCCGGCTAGTGCGGTGGGGGATGCGGAGACGCCGACGTTCTCGCTGGGTGGGCCGCTGGGGTATGCGTGGGCTCCCGACTCGCAGGAGATTGCTTATGTGACGAATCTGGACAAGGTTCCGGCGGCTTCGACGAATAACGATGTGTTTACGTTGCGGCTGGATGAGGCGGGGGCGAAGGCGGTGAAGGTTTCGACTTCGCCAGGGTCAGATGATGGGCCGGCTTATTCGCCGGATGGGAAGTGGCTGGCGTTTCGGTCGCAGGAAAGGGCGGGGTTTGAGTCGGATAAGTTTCGGCTGATGGTTTATGACCGGGAACTGAAGACAATCAAGGATGTCATGCCGAAGTTTGATAACTGGGTGGATGAGTTCGTGTGGCTACCCGAGTCACAGTCCTTCGCATTTGTGGCTGGAAAGACTGGCGAGGAAAACATTTACGACGTCTACTTGTCTGGGGAAGGTGGCGTTGAAACGATTGCCGATGGCGCGGAATTCAGCTCGCTTGCTGTATTTCGAGCTGGATTGGTAGCGTCAAGAATGACCTCTGCGCAACCAACAGAAATTGTGACGATACTCGCGCATGGCCGTAATAACGTCCACGAACTCACGCAGTTGAACTCTGAACGGCTCGCTTCGCTTGACCTGCCGAAGATGGAGTCGTTCTGGTTTACGGGTGCGGAGGGGACTAAGGTTCAGGGGTTTATTTTGCGGCCGCCGGGATTTGATCCGGCGAAGAAGTATCCGGTGAAGTTCTTGATGCATGGCGGGCCGCAGACGGCCTGGGGAGATGCTTGGAGCTTTCGCTGGAACTGGGAGTTGATGGCGGCGAATGGGTATGTGGTGGTGGGTATCAATCGGCGCGGGTCGACTGGGTATGGGCAGAAGTTTGTCGATGAAGTCAGCGGCGACTGGGGCGGTAGGGCTTATGTCGACCTGATGAAGGGGCTCGATTACGCCGAGGCGAAGTATCCGTTTATGGATAAGACTCGGGAGTGTGCGCTGGGGGCGAGCTATGGCGGGTTCATGGCGGACTGGGTGCTGACGCATACCAACCGCTTCAAGTGCATCGTGACGCATGACGGGATGTACGATCCCGCGTCGGCCTATGGGGATACCGAGGAGATGTGGTTTAACGAGTGGGAGTTTCGGCGACCCGAGGATTTTCCCATGGGGTGGGATGGCTTCAGTGCTGCATACGATCCGATGGGGCACCCGAACCCGCCCAAGCAGAGCTTGGACGGGGCACCCGGATCTGTGGCGAGTGGGCATCCGGCGGAGCCTTGGCGGTATCAGAATTTGGCGGCGGAGCAGGACCCGTTTCGGAAGTGGTCGCCGATGCGGTTTATTGAGAATGCGAAGACGCCTACGCTGATTATCCATTCGCAGAAGGATTATCGGCTGGATGTGTCGCAGGGGTTGGAGATGTTTACGGCGTTGCAGCGGCTGGGAGTGCCGTCGAAGATGATGTACTTCCCGGATGAGGGGCATTGGGTGCTGAAGCCGCAGAACTCGGAGATGTGGAATGAGGTGGTGGGGGATTGGTGCGATCGGTGGACGAAGACTGGGAAGTATGCGGAAAAACCGTGACTAGTAATCAGTGGTAAGTGGTCTGTGAGGACAACGGCAACAGAAGAAGCAGATTCCCTGTGGGAATGACAAACAAAGGGGCAAAGGAGAGAAGCAGATTCTCTTTGGGAATGACAAACAAGAGTGTGCAGGCGAAGGGCGGGATCGTGTTCAAGCAGAGGAAGGTACGGGAGCCGGTGGGGGAGGCGGGACTGTTTGAGTATGCGGTGAGGTCGCTGGCGTCCAGGATGAGGACGGAACGGGATCTGCGGCGGCTGATGAAAGTGCGCGCGGTTCCAGGGGATGAGGGTGAGCGGGCGATGGATGGGGTGGTGGCTCGGCTGAAAGAGTTGAAGTATCTGAGCGACACCCGGTTTGCGGCGGACTATACGCGGCTGCGTAAGGAGAATGAGAAGTTCGGGCGGCGGCGGGTCCAGCAGGATTTGGCGTCGAAGGGTGTGGCTTCGGAGACGGTGGGCGCTGCGGTGGGTGCGGCGTATGACGGCGTGGATGAGGTGGCGCTGGCGCGGGCGTATGTGGCGCGGAAGCGGATGAAGCAGCCGAGCGGGGAGAAGGCGAAGCAGGAATCGGCGAGGGTGATGGGGAGGTTGCTGCGGGCGGGGTTCTCGGCGGGGACGGTGTTCAAGGTACTGCGAGATTGGGGCGTTGAGGTGGAAGAGGTAGACGTGGATGTGGAGGAGAGTTCGGCCTAGACGGAGCGGAGGATACGGACGGGGAAGAGGAAGATGGCTTTGACGATGTCGAAGGCTCCGGTGACGGCGATCCCCACGAGGCGGAAGGGGAGCGTGAAGAGCCATACCACGGGATAGAGGACGAGCGTGACTAGGGCGAGCGGCCAGCAGAGAATGAGGAGGATGCAGAAGAGTAGGAGCTTGATCATGGCGATCCTTTCTATGGACGCGGGTGCAGTTGCGTCAGAAGCAGAATACGCCGGTGAGGGGAGATAGGTTCCGTGGGCGTACTGGAGGTGCAGCGGGTGGTCGCGGTAGATTGGTCGGGCGACCGCAGTGCGGCGGGGCAGCGGCGAAAGATTTGGGCGGGGGTGTGGAAGGCGGGCGCAGGCCGGGTGCATGGCGGGCGGGTTCGGCTGGAGAGTGGGTGGACTCGGGACGAGGTGGCGAGGTGGCTGATTGGGATGGCGCGGCAGACTCCGCGGATGGTGGTGGGATTCGATTTCTGCTTCAGCTTCCCGGAGTGGTTTGTGCGGGAGTGTGGGGCGGGGTCGGCGGTGGAGTTTTGGGAGTTGGTGGCCGGTGGGCATGGGGAGCGGTGGCTGGCGGTGGGGTGTGCGGACGCGCGGTTTTGGGGAAGGCCGCGTAAGAGGCCAGCGGAGTTTTCGGGTGAGCGGCTGCACCGGATGTTGCGCGCGACGGATATTGATTGCAAACTGGCGGCCCTGATCCCGGAGGCGGAGCGCGCGGCGCGGGTGCGGGGGATCGCGCCGAAGAGCGTGTTTCAGATTGGCGGCGGCGGAAGCGTGGGGACGGCTTCACTGCGCGGGATGCCGGTGCTGCGGCGGCTGCAGGAGGCGGGATTTGCCGTATGGCCCTTCGACCGGCCGGATGCGAAGAGGCCATTGGTGGTCGAGATGTATACCCGGCTGAATACGGGGGCGGTGCGGAAGTCGAATGCGGAGGCACGGGCGGCGTATCTGCTGCGGAAGCGCAGGGAGGATGCCGCGTATGCGGGGCTGCCGCGAAGTGTTATGGAGAAGGCGCGCGGAAGTGAAGACGCGTTCGACGCGCTGGTGAGCTGTATGGTGATGACGGCGCGGCGCGCGGAGTTTGCGCAACTGGGGACGCCAAAGGACCCCGGGTATAGGGTGGAGGGATGGACCTGGGCCCCCGATGTGATTGCAGCGAGGTGAGAGGAGAACGATGAAGGCGAATCTGATTACGTTGGCGGTGATACTGGTTCTGGTGGTGTGGATGGCGTTGCATATGAACCTGATTGTATGGACGCCGGTGAAGATGGCAGGGGCGGGGCTGGCGGGGGTTTCGGTGGCGATGCTGGCGGTGGCGCGGCTACAGTTGGGGGCGTCGTTTTCCGTGAAGGCGAAAGCGAGCAAGCTGGTGACGACGGGACTGTACTCGAAGATTCGGAACCCGATTTATGTGTTTGGGGCTTTGTTTCTGGTCGGTATCGCGATCGTGTTGGAGAACTGGGTATTACTGGCGATCCTGGTGGTGCTCGCGCCACTACAGATTGTTCGCGCGAAGAAGGAAGAGGCGGTGCTGCACGAGGCGTTCGGCGAGGAATACGACCAGTACAAGGCGGCGACGTGGTTCTAGGAGGTTTGGGTGCGGGAGGACAGCTGACGACCGGTTTACCTCCGATTCGTATAGTGCGCGAAGGATGGGGTAGCGATCTTGTTCGGCGGGTTGGTCGCTATACTAAGTGGGCATGATCGAGACGGCTGGGACTAAGGTGACATTCGCGGAGCGGGTGCGGGCGCACGTGGCGATTGCGCGGCTGGACCACTCGATCAAGAACCTGTTTGTGCTGCCGGGAATTATTGTCCCGCTGAGCATCTATCCGAAGCTGCTGAATGCGCAGCTGGGCGTGACGCTGGTGTGGGCGTTTGTTTCCATTACGCTGGTGGCGTGCAGCAACTATGTGATCAACGAGGTGCTGGACGCGCCGTTCGATCGGCTACATCCGACGAAGAAGGAGAGGCCGGCGGCGAAGGGCCTAGTCAATATCCCGCTCGCGTATGTGCAGTGGATTGTGATGATGCTGGTGGGTGTGGGGATCGGGTGGAGGATCTCGAAGCCGTTCGCGGTGACGGCGCTGGTGCTGTGGCTGATGGGATGCGCTTACAACATCCGGCCGCTGCGGACTAAGGATGTCCCCTACCTGGATGTGCTGACGGAGAGCGTAAACAATCCTTTGCGGATGCTGCTGGGGTGGTACGCAGTGGCGGCGTGGCTGGTGCCGCCGCTGAGCCTGCTGACGTGCTACTGGATGATTGGCTGTTACTTTATGGCATTGAAGCGTTTCAGCGAACTGCGGGAGATTGGCGATCACGGCGTGGCGGGGTCGTACCGCGCGAGTTTCAAGCGGTATACGCAGGAGTCGCTGCTGGAGAGCGTGGTGTTCTACGCGTCGACGGCGATGCTGTTCTTCGGGGCGTTTGTGATTCGGTACAGGATTGAGCTGCTGCTGGGGTTTCCGCTGGTGGCGGTGGTGATGGCCATCTACTTCAAACTGTCGTTTGAGCCGCACTCCGCGGTGCAGAATCCCGAGAAGCTATATCGCGAGCCGCGCCTGATGGTGTGGTTTGGCGCGACGGTGGTGGTGATGGTGCTGCTGCTATTTGTGCGGCTGCCGTGGCTGGAGAACATCTTTATGCCGACGATTCCGGTGGTGCAACCGACGAGCGGAACTGGTGCCGGTGGCTGAACCCACATCTCAAGAACGAGATGTGGGGCACCCACTGATTGCGAAGTGCAGGCTGGCGCGGGTGATGGTGGTGGTGTTTGTGTGTGTGACGGGGGCGGTGTCGCTGGCCTGGTCGCATACGAAACTGATGTCGCAGGATGAGATGTACGAGTTCCAGACGGACAGCGTGCCGTCGCTGGCGGGGTTGATCCACGTGCAGAAGACGTGGCCGATCTCGCTGGACCCGCTGCTGTATCACGCGCTGTCGCATGCGGCGATGCAGGTGTTTGGCGCGGGGGTGTTGGCACAGCGGTTACCGGCGTTGGCGGGGTTTCTGCTGATGCAGGTGTGCCTGTTCTTCTTCGTGCGAAACCTGGCGGGCGAGCGAGCAGGAGCGTTGGCTGCGGCGTTTCCGGCGGTAACGGCGACATTGTTTTATGCGGTGGAGGGGCGCCCGTATGGATTGATGCTGGGGCTGTATGCGCTGGCGTTGTTGTGCTGGCAGGTGGCGGAAAGACAGTGGTCAAGAAAGACAAGTGCGCGGGGGTGGGCGCTGGTGGGGCTGGCGGCGGCGCTGGCGGGGACGATTAATGCACACTACTTTGGAATTCTGCTGTTGGTTCCGGTGTGTGTAGCGGAGGCGTGGACGACGCTGGTGCGGCGGCGTATCGATTGGCCGATGGGCGCGGCGATTGTGGCGGGGATGGCTGGGCTGCTGACGACCCGACCGTTTCTGAAGGCCGCAGGCGAGTTCAGGAAGAATTACTACAACGGCGGCTCGGTGGGGCTGCACGATATCACGCGGGCGTACCGGTCGATTATTGTCAACTACACGCAGATGCCGATGGGGGCGCAGCATGTGTGGATGGCGGTGCTGGTGATGTTTGCTGCGGCGGTGGTGTGGGGATGCTGGCGGGTGCGGCGCGAGCTGTGTGTGGCGAGCGCGGAGTGGGTGTTAGTGTTGGCGCTGGCGGCGCTGCCATTCTGCGGATACCTGCTGGCGCGGTTTGTTACGCATTCGATTGAGGTGCGCTACGTTCTTGGCGCGGTGGTGGCGATTTCCGCCATGTTGGCGATTGCGGTGAGCCCATTACTGAAGCGCGATGCGGTGTTTAACGCGGCGTTGGTGGTGCTGGGGCTTGGGATTGTTTGCAGTGGCGCGGTACGGATTCACGCGGAACAGCAGAAGACTGCGGCGAGGCTGGCAAGCCTGGTGTTGCCGACGGAATTAAAGGCGGCACTGCTGGCGAGTGCGGATAGGCGCTTGTACGTGCAGGATATGGGCGCGTTCGAGGAAGACCGGTACTACGAGCCAGATGCGGATGTGAAGGCGCGGATGACGCTGGTGTACTCAAGCGCGGAGGAGCTGCAGTGGAGCCGGCATGACACCATGGCGCTGACGGCGATGCATTTGGAGCAGTTCACAGATCTTCCGGTCGTGTCGTATGAGGCATTGAAGGCGCAGACGGGTGAGCATATTTTTGTGTTGTTTCATACGGGATGGGACTGGACGGATCAGGCGTTCGCGCAGGATGGGGTGATCGTGCGGCCGTTGGGCAAGGCGATGGCTGGAGATGTGGCGGCGGTGCGGTTTCGGTGAAGTCTAATGGGCAAGTAGGGGGGTGGCAACCTCTCGGCGGTTGCTTGCCTTGGCGACATAGAGGGCGCGATCCCCGAGTTTCAGCAGGGCTTCGAGGGTGAGGTTGGCGCTGTCGATGGCGGTGATGCCGATGCTGGCCTGAATGCCGAATTCGCCGGTATCGCAAGGGACCCGGAGTTCGGCGAGCTGGGCGTGGAGGCGGCTGGCGGCGAGTTCCGCGGAGGCGACACCGGTGTTGGGCATGATGACGAGGAACTCGTCGCCACCGAGGCGAGCGATAAGATCTCCAGCGCGCATGGTGTTGCGGAGGCGGTCGGCGACGGCGCAGAGGGCGAGGTCGCCGGCGTGGTGGCCAAAGTTGTCGTTGATCTGCTTGAACTGGTCGATGTCGAGCATGAGGGCGGCGATGCTGTCATTGCGCCGTCGGCTGGGATCGAAGACGCGCTCGGTCTCGCGCTCGATGGCGCGACGGTTGAGGGTGCCGGTGAGAGCGTCGGTGCTGGCGAGTGCTTCGAGACTGTCGTGCAGGCGGGCCGTCGTCATCCAGAGGAAGCCGAAGCTGAGGCCGGCGATGATCGTCCGGTCGAGAAAGATGTGGTAGAAGCTCTGCTGCGGATATCTCCAGACGTCGAAGAGGCGGATGGTGTTGGTTGTGGCATACAGGCTGAAAAGGACGCCCATGGCGACGGTTGAGATCTTTGCTCCGTCGCGGAGAGAGCGGAAGAGAAGTGTGGCGCTGCAAGCGGCGGTAGCGACGGCGACGACGGAGATAAAGACGATGCGGAGGGTATGGTCCGGCGGCCAGAGGGTGTAGCGGACGGTTGCAACCGTCATGAGGACGGAGAGCGCGAGTAGATACAGCCAGACGCGGCGGCCCCGGCTAACGAACTCGGCGATAGCCTTGTTGAGCAAACTGAGTTCGACGAAGAGGAAGAGGTTGGCGAGAACGACGTTGAGGAGTGGGGGGGCGTTGGGGAGAGCACCGTGCAGAAGGAGGCCGACTCCCCCACAAAAATTGGAGGCGGCGAACCAGTAGCTGCAGCTCTTGCCCGACTGGCCAATCGAGCCGGCTAGCATGATCAGACTGAAGAGAAACAAGAGACTTGCTTCGACGAAGAAGAGAGTGTGTACGTCCACTGGTGAACCTTACGGGGCCCGGGTCGGAATTTCTATGGAACTTCAGGTTCGAGCTTGGCACGCGCGTGCGCCGGATGCAATGGCTCCGCGGCCTTGGATATAGGTCGTAAGTTGTAGGAGGGTTCGGAGAAGCCAGGCAATTCTGGGGGCAGGAGCCGCGGCAGGACGCCGGGCCACCCGGATTTGAGGGTTGCTGGCTGATAAACTTAACGGCCTATGGACGATAAGTTGAAAGGCAGCAACGTGAGGTCGGGAAGTGGGATTCGGGAAGATTTTCTGCGGTTTTTTGAGGGTAAGAAGTCGGCTGCTGGGCAAGGGCATCGGCAGGTGCATTCGTCGTCGCTGGTGCCGGCGAATGATCCTACGCTGCTGTTTACCAACGCGGGGATGAACCAGTTCAAGGATGTATTTCTCGGGGCGGAGCGGCGGGAGTATTCGCGGGCTACGACTTCGCAGAAGTGCGTGCGTGCGGGTGGCAAGCATAACGATCTGGAGAATGTCGGGTTCACGCGGCGGCACCATACGTTCTTCGAGATGCTGGGGAACTTCTCGTTTGGCGACTACTTCAAGCGCGAGGCGATTGCGTATGCGTGGGAATTGCTTACGTCGAAGGAGTGGTTTGGGATCGATCCGGCGAAGCTGTATGTAACGATTTTTGAAGGCGATGCGAGCGTGCCTCGGGATAGCGAGGCTTATGGGTATTGGCTGGAGGTTGGGGTTCCGGCGGAGCGGATTTTTGAGCTGGGAGCGAAGGATAATTTCTGGGCGATGGGAGATACGGGGCCGTGTGGGCCTTGCTCGGAGATTTATTACGACTTTGGGCAGGCTGCGGCGGAAGACCCGTCCGTGGATACGCCATTTCCGGGTGATGAGCAGAGGTATGTCGAGGTTTGGAACCTAGTGTTCATGCAGTTCGACCGGGGGAGCGATGGTGTGTTGACTCCACTGCCGAAACCGAGCATCGATACAGGGATGGGACTGGAGCGAATTGCCTGCGTGCTGCAAGGCGTGACTTCTAACTTCGAGACGGATTTATTTACGCCGCTAATAAGTGCCGCGGGTAAGCTAACCAAGTTCGACGAGACCCTCAGCCTTCCGCACGGACCCGACCAAGAGTGGACTTCCGCTCAAATCGCCGAGGTTCGTATGTGGGGTCTGCTCAAGAATCCGAGTCTGAGGATCATTGCCGACCACGCGAGAGCAGCTACATTTCTTATTTCGGACGGAGTCATTCCAGCGAATGAAGGGCGCGGGTATGTGCTGCGGAAGATCATGCGGCGCGGGATTAGACACGGACGCCTACTGGGGCAGGAGGGACCGTTCATGCACGGAATGGTCTTCGTAGTTCGTGATGAAATGCAGTCGGCGTATCCAGAGCTGAAGGAGAACGCGGAGCGGGTGGCGAAGGTTGTACTAGCGGAGGAGTTGCAGTTTGCGCGGGTACTCCAGTCGGGCGCGCAGCAACTCGACCAACTAATAGCCGCGAAGTTGACGGCCGCCAGTGGTTCCGTGGGTGGTTACAGACCACCGGACATGACGGATGCTGAGGCAGGGCAGTTTTATCAAGAAGTCCGTCAGAAGCAACAAACAATCAACGGCACTGAAGCTTTCCATCTATATGAAACGTTTGGACTGCCCAAAGACTTCATTGAAGATGCATGTCGCGACGCCGGTGTGCACTTTGACGAGCCGGGGTTTGAGCGCGCGAAGGAAGAGGAGCAGGCGCGGGCGCGGGCTTCTTGGAAGGGTGGGTCGCAGAAGTCGGCGGCACCGGTTTATCGCGAGTTGGCGAAGACTGAGTTTGAAGGGTATACGGCGCTGCGGGTGGATGGGGCTAAGGTGTTGGCGCTGGTGAAGGATGGCGTCGGTGCGGCGGAGTTGCGTGCGGGTGAGGCGGGTGAGGTGGTGCTGGATGCGACCAGCTTCTATGCGGACTCGGGTGGGCAGGTCGGCGATATGGGCTGGCTCTATTCCGGCGATCACACCAGCGTAGTCGCTACGGTGAGCGGTTGCACTAAGCCGGTGCAGGGCGTGTTTGCGCACAAGGTGAGGGCGACGCAGACGATTGCGGTGGGCGACGTAGTCGACACCGTCGTCGATGCCGACAACCGGCGCGCGACCGAGCGGAACCATACCGGGACGCATCTGCTGCATGCGGCGCTGCGCGAGGTTCTAGGCAAGCATGTGAAGCAGGCGGGCAGTTTGAACGATGCGACGCGACTGCGATTCGACTTCTCACATTTCGCCGGTGTCGCGGAGGAGGAATTGGCGCAGGTGGAGAGCATCGTGAATGCGCAGGTGCTGGGAAACTCGAAGGTGGAGACGCTGGTGGATGTGCCGATTGATGTGGCCGTGAATGAGTATCACGCGATGGCGCTGTTCGGCGAGAAGTATGGCGATAAAGTACGCGTGGTGAAGATTGGGGACTTTTCTACGGAGCTTTGCGGAGGGACGCATACGCGGGCGACGGGAGAGATTGGGCTGATCAAGGTGGTGGGTGAAGGGTCGGTCTCGAGTGGCGTGCGGCGCGTGGAGGCGGTGAGTGGCATGGGCGCGCTGGGTGAGTTTCGGCGGGACTTCGACGTCGCGCGCGTGGTGGGGCAGATGGTTGGCGGGGCGGAGGGAGCGACTCCGGCGGATGCTCTGCGGGCTCGGATTGCCGCGCAGGAAGAGGAGATGAAGAAGCTGCGGCGGGAGCTGGATGCGGCACGGATGAAGTCGGCGAGTGCGGCTGCGGGGGATGCGACGGCGGTTGAAGTCAAGGGTGTGAAGGTGATGGTGCAGAGGGTGGATGGGTTGGAACGCGGGCCCATGCGGGATCTGGTCGACCAGATGCGGAGCAAATTGGGGAGTGGTGTCGTGGTGCTGGGCGCTGCGGATTCTGATGCGGGGAAGGTTTCGCTGATTGTTGGAGTGACGAAGGACCTGACGGCGAAGGTGCAGGCGGGGAAGATTGTGGGCGCACTAGCAGCCATGGTGGGCGGCAAGGGTGGTGGGCGGCCTGATCTGGCTGAGGCTGGCGGAAGCGATGTGGGGGCGTTGGAGGGAGCGCTGGCGAAGGTGGCTGAAGTTGTGGGGGGGCTGCTGGCGTAGGGGACAGTTTTCGCCCCTTCACAGGAGCGTGAAGGATGGGAACCGGCGGCTCATGCGTCGGCGGACAGCATCTAACCATCAGGAGGTGCTGCGATGGCGAGTTTGCGGTCCGAGAGGGCTCCCAAAGGAGAGCGGGCGTGGCTGGGACTTGCGAAATTCGTAGGCTTGCTCCTGCTGCTCGCGCTGATTTTCTTGCTGGCGGAGAGCATGGTGCATCACCACTTCTTCACCGGCGGCGCGCAAAACTATCACAACAATCCAACAGGGCCGTAAGCGGATACGCCGCGCTGCGCCGAGTGGGGGTATCGGGGGGAGTACCGGGTGGCTTTTCACACAGGCGCGCGGGGCATGGCGACTTAAACTGAGGGGGACATGGCCCTTCGTCGAGCAATGCGGTGGCTGCGGTGTGCAGGGTGTGCAGGGTGCGCGGCTGGGTTCGTGTGCCTTGCAGCGGTGTACTGCAGCGCGGCAGGAGTGCGAGCAGATACGGCGCCGGTAGCGAGAAGCCATGTGAGCCCGAGCCATGCGGCGAAGAAGCCCGTAGCGCTGTCGCCGTGGGAGCAGGCGGAACGCGGGCGCGATGAGTTGGAGGCGATTCCGGAGGGCGACCGCACGCGCGCGGACTACACGCGCGCGATGGATGCCTATCGGGCGATCTACCATGCCAACCCCTCCGATGTGCATGCTCCGGCGGCGGTGAACGCGGTGGCTGAACTTCTGGTCGAGCAAGGGCGAGGGCCGGGCGGTTCAAAGAGCGATACGAAGAGTCTGCAGGCAGCCGTGGGGCAGTATGAGTTCTTGCGGACGCAGTATCCGGGGAGTTCGCTGCGGGTTCAGGCGCTGCTGGCGGAGGGTCAGATTGAAGAAAATGACCTGGGCGATGCTGCGGCGGCCAAGGAGAAGTACAAGCTGCTGCTGAAGCAGTATCCGAAGAGCGAGCAGGCGGATGAAGCCAAGGCGGGGCTGGCTTCGGTGGAGCAGTTGTCAGTTGCCAGTTCTCAGTTGCCAGACCAGGCGGTCGGACGGAAGAGTACCGGAACCCACGTCTCAGAAGCGAGACATGGGGCACCCGGCAGCGAGGTTGCGCTGAGTAGTGCCCCCATCGTCGTCAAACCTCAGGGGCTGAAGCCGGGTGCAACAGCCACTGATGATGGCACGGCTAAAGCCGTGCCCTTAACGAGACAAACGGCGCGGGGATCGTCGCTGCCGGCGATGGCGCAGACTTCGGTCGCGAACCGGAAGAGCGCCGCAACCCAGGGTTTGGGAATAACTCAACCCACCCCTTCCGATGAGACCGGAGAGAATGGGCCACCCGGCCTGGTAGCAAGCGCGGTGGCTAAGGGCGAGGGGCACAGCGGGAAGCGGGCGCTGGTGACGGGAATTCGCCACTGGTCGACGGCGACGTATACGCGGGTGGCGATTGATCTGGGCGACAACGTGACCTACGAGGCGGCGCGGGTGCCAAACCCGGACCGGATTTATTTTGATTTGCACGGGACGAAGCTGGCGCAGGAGTTGGTGGGTAAGAGCTTCACTGTCACAGATGATGGGTTTCTGAAGAAGATGCGGGCGGCGCAGTACTCGGACGATGTGACGCGGGTGGTTTTGGATGTGAACGATGTGACGGAGTACTCGGCATTTCTGCTGCCGAATCCGTACCGGCTGATCATCGATATTCATGGCGGCAAGGAGCAGGGAACGGGGCCCAGGGAGCAGGGAACAGGGAGTGCGGATGTGGCGGCGGGGCTTTCGGACGCACCGGCTCCGCGGGTGGCTACGACTATGAAGGCGACGACGGCGCGACCGGTTCCGAACAGCGTTGCGACGAAGACTCCCAGCGCGACGATTGAAGTTGCCGATCTAAGCGATATGCCGGGCAGGGTGGAGGCGACGAGCAGACCTACGTCGAAGCCGATCTCGGCCGTGGTATCCGGCAATGTGATTCAATCCGGCGGTCAGCGGTCGGCAGCCAGCGACCCGCAGCAGGCTGCTGAGGCCAATGCGGCTGCGCGGACATCCGGGGCACCCTTGGCTGCGTCGAGTGTGGCGACCTCGGTGGATACCTCGAAGAAGACGCGGAGGAGCAAGACGAAGGCGGACAGCACTGAGGTGGCGGATGCGACGCCGGCGCGGGCAGCAGTGCCGACTGCGGATGGCGAGACTTCGCTGGTGCGGGCGCTGGGGCTGAAGATCGGGCGGATCGTGATTGACGCGGGGCACGGTGGCCACGACTCGGGCACGCTGGGAGTGGACGGGATTGAGGAGAAGGACGTGGTGCTTGATGTGGCGCTGCGGCTGGGCAAGCTGCTGCACGACCGGCTCGGAGCCGAGGTGATCTACACGCGGTCGGACGATACGTTCATCCCGCTGGAGACGCGGACGGCAATTGCGAACAAGGCGCAGGCAGATCTATTCCTGTCGATCCATGCGAACTCTTCGTCTGACGAGAGCGCGCGCGGGGTGGAGACGTATTACCTGAACTTTACGAGTGACCCGACGGCGCTGGATGTGGCGGCGAGAGAGAACGCGGTGAGCGACCAGTCGATTCATCAACTGAGCGACCTGGTGAAGAAGATTGCGCTGAAGGACAAGATTGCCGAGAGCCGCGAGTTTGCGGCGGACGTGGAAGGCTCACTGTATACGGGGTTGGCGAAGGGCAATGTTGGCCTCAAAGATCGCGGTGTGAAGAAGGCGCCGTTTGTGGTCCTGATTGGGGCGAATATGCCGTCGATCCTGGCGGAGATTTCGTTTGTGACCAATCCAAAGGACGCGGAGCAGTTGGCGCAGCCGGAGTATCGTCAACGCGTGGCGGAGAGCTTGTACAAAGGGGTGGCCCGCTACGAGGGTGGCCTGAGCGGGACGAAACCGCCAACCGAGAGGGCTGCGGTGGGGCAGTAAGATAATTCAGTTGACCGTGACGATCTGAGGCGATGCCGTATGATGCGAATCGTTGGTGCGACGTTAGCGCTCGCACTGCTGCCGTCGCTTGTAACTGCGCAACAGAAAGAGGCTCCGATGTCGCATCACGCACATGGCACATTTTCGGTAAAGGTTGCACCAATGACGCCGGCTCCGGCGGAAGGCCTGGCGCGGTTCTCGATCGACAAGGAGATTCACGGCGACCTGGAGGCGACGACCAAGGGCGAGATGCTCACGGGGGGCGATCCTAAGTCCGGAACTGCCGGGTATGTGGCGATTGAGTTGGTGACGGGGATTCTGGCGGGCAAGCATGGCAGCTTCGCGCTGCAGCACTTTGCGACGATGGATCAAGACGGACCGAAGATGTCAGTTGCGGTGGTTCCAGGTTCAGGAACGGGCGAGCTGAAGGGGATTTCAGGTACGTTCACAATTCGGATCGAAAAAGCGCAGCACTTTTACGATCTCGACTACACGCTGCCGGAATGAAGCCGGCCTCTGGTTGCAGTCACGCGAGCCCCGCAAGCTAACCCGGGCGGTGCGGTGGTAGTCTGAGCGATGTATGGGTGATTCTCATCGATTGCAGGCGCTCTCGGATCAGCGGGCCAGAGAGTGGTTCTCTGCGCGAGCTTCCGCGTTTGCGTTAATGGCGTTGGCGGGACTGTGGGTGTCTGGTGCGGGTGGTCTGCGAGCGCAGACGCCAGCCGCGAAGCCGACCATACTGATGGAGCCTCCCGCACCGCTGCTGCCGGCGACACTAGGCAAGCTGAAGCGCCTGGAACCAGGGGATGTAGGCGATGGGATAGGCAAGCTGGATGTGGCGGGACTCAGTGCGCAGGACAAAGCGGTGGTCACCGAGGATGGGCTGAAGCGGTTTGCGCAGTCTGAGTACGGCGGCGTAACCGGCAAGGACTTATTGCCGCAAGCGAAAGTGACGGTCTACAAGTTCATTGACGCCAGCGGGGCGATCGCGGCGTACGACTACTTCAGGAAGCCTGGGATGCAGCCGGAGAAGCTGGGCGACGACGCGGTCTCGAATGGGGACGAGTTGTTGCTGCGCAGCGGCGTGAACGTGGTTAGGGCCGACTCCAAGAGCCGCGAGTCGGTGAATGCGCTGGCGAAAGAATTGATTGTGGGACTGCCGAAGATCGGCGGTTCGGCAGGGCAGGCTCCGCTGCTGCCAACGCTGCTGCCGGCAAAGGGTCTGGATGCGGATTCGGAGAGATACGCGCTTGGCCCGGATGGCTACGCGGCGATGGGCGGAGTGCTTCCGGCGCAGATAGTGGGATTCGAAAAGAGCGCGGAGACCGTGACGGCGAAATACAAGAACGGCGGCGTGCTGACGCTCCTGCTATATCCGACGCCACAGATTGCTGGCGAGTACGGGCGCGTGATCGAGACGGCGATGAATCAACCAGGCGCGGCGGCTGCGGCGGGGACGGTGAAGTTGCGGCGCGAAGGTCCCCTGCTGGCGCTGACGACAGGCGCATGGTCAGCGAACGCGGCGCAAGCGATGGTGGAAGAAGTTCATCTGTACACCGAGGTGAGCTTCGACAAGCCAATGCCGCTCGAGTTTCACGCGGAGATTCAGAAGACCTACAGCCTGCTGGAAAGCATCGGTCTCTTCTGCGGATTTAGTGCTGTGGCGATGGTAGTGCTAGCGCTGTTCTTTGGCGGAGGGCGGGCGCTGATCCGCGTGATGCAGGGCAAATCGGCGGCGTCCGAGCCGGAGTTTTTGCGGATTGATCTGCGCGGCCCGGCGGGCAAGCACCTCGGCGGCCCGAAGGCCTGAGCGTGTCCGAAGGGAGGCCGGACGGGCTGCCTGGGCGTTTAGGAGGCGCGTGGGGCGGTGAATGCACCTCGGCCGGTGCAGATTCCCGCGTAAGCCTGTTGTTTTGCAGAAGCTTAGTCTTCCATAAAACCACGCAAGGCGAAGATTAGACGAATGTAACTGACTGATTATCAGTATTTAAGCTATGTGTTTTCAGCGTGTTGCGTTGCTAAAGTTTTGGCCTTGACACCGGTTTTGGCCAAACTTAGTATGCACGCAGAAAGTTCTGATGGCTTTGCCTCCGTTGGAACTATTCTCCCTAAAGAAAAGGCCGCCCTGTTGCCGGGCGGTCTTTTCGCGTCTGGGAGCTGGATTTGACGTGCGCGAGGCAGGGCAGAAAGCGACATGAAGGCGTGACCTCAGTCTTCCTCGGACTGCGGCTTGCGGGGGAAGGAACGAGTGCGTTCTAGCGATGAGGAAGTCGGCCATTTGTGTACAGCACCCACGAGATTGCTGTAGTTTGACATGGCGGTAGCGGGAGGCTGGACGATGTTTCTAAATTGGATGAGCGAGCGAGTCAACGTGGGGACAATGCGCGCGGTGTTGACATGCGGTGTTGTGGCGATTGGGTTGGGTGCGTGGGCCCAGGACACGCGGACAGTGACTGAGCCGAAGATTCCTGCGACGTGCGTGAAGTTGGAGGCCAAGATCGCGGCGATTGGCGAGGCGCTGAAAGAGGCGGACGAGGCGAACGCGGACACTGCGCGGATTCAGGCAGCGGTGGATGGATTTGCCGCGACGTGCAAGCCAGGCCAGGCGGTCGAGTTGGCGCCGGGAGCGAAGGGTGCGAATGCTTTTCTGAGCGGGCCGCTGGAGTTGAAGGAAGGCGTGACGCTGCTGGTGGATAAGGGAGTCACGTTGTTTGCGTCGCGCAATCCGGCGGACTACGACATGAGCGGGCCGGAAACCTGCGGAACAATTCCGTCGAAAGGGCCGTGCAAGGCTTTCCTCACCATTCGTGCGAAGAACGTTGGGATCATGGGCGACGGCGTGATCGACGGGCGCGGCGGCGCAAAGCTGCTGGGGCAGGACATCTCGTGGTGGGGGCTGGCGGTGAAGGGCGAGCCGACGGACGCGCGGCCGGCGGGGATTCCGTATAGCGACCCGCGGCTGATTTCCGCGGCTAATGCGGACGGCTTTACGATGTACCGGATTACGCTGCACGATTCGCCGAACTTCCACGTGGGCGTGTCGCGGACGGATGGGTTTACGGTATGGGGTGTGCACCTGAAGACGCCGGTGCATGAGCCGGGGCCGAACGATCCACGGCCAAGGAACACGGATGGCATCGATCCGGGCGCATCGACCAACATTACGATCGCGCATAGCTGGATCGACAACGGCGACGACAATGTGGCGATCAAGACGGGCGTGACGCATATGTCCGTGATTGACAACCACTTCTACAGTGGGCATGGGATGTCGATTGGCAGCGAGACCAACACCGGCGACAGTACGCTGCTGGTGGATGGGTTGACCGAAGACCACACCACCAGCGGCATTCGCATCAAGAGCAATGCGACCCGTGGCGGGCTAGTGGAGAACCTGATGTACAAGAACATCTGCATGCGCGACGTGCCCATGCCGATCGCCATCAGCCCTTACTACAACAACCAGACGACGGAAGGTTTCGTCGATCCTGGCATCAAGGGCGAACGGATTCCAGAGTATCGGGGCATCACACTCGAAAACATTACAGATGAGACCTCGGGCGATGTGCTGATTGCCGGATACGACGAAGCGCATCGCACCCAGGTGACCCTGGCGAACGTGACGATCAAGGGCATCACGCCGGACAAGATGCACTTGAAGCTCGCGGACATCAACAACGGCGGCACGAACCTGCCACTGGCGAAGGGATCCGAGGGTAACGATGTGAAGGTGACGTTGATGGAGACTACGGTGCCGAAGCCGTATTCCTGCGAAGGCAAGTTTTTGCCGATGCGGTGAAGTTCAAAAAAAGAGCGAGGGATGAGCATGCGATGGAAGACGATGGTTGCGACGTTGGTGTTTGGTTTGGGTTGCGGACTCGCGCAGGCGCAGGGCGGAGCGGCTCCAGCAGGCGCGGCGATTGTACCCACGCCGGGCAGGGCGCCGGAGGTGCTTCCGGGCAAGGGATTGGCGCAGCACGACTTTGTGTATTCGGGCGAGTCGCACGAGCGGCGGATCTTTATCGTGCGCGGCGGCAAGGTGGTGTGGAGCTACGACGATCCCACGGGTAAGGGCGAAATCAGCGACATGGTGGTGCTGTCGAATGGCAACATTTTGTTTGCGCACCAGTTTGGGCTGACCGAGCTGGCGCCGGATAAGACGGTGGTATGGAACTACGTCCCGCCGGCTGGCCACGAAGTACATACGGCGGTGCCGATCGGAAATGATCGTGTGCTGTATATCGAGAACGCCGACCCTAGCGCTATTCTGCGCGTGGTGAACATCCGCACGGGAGCGGTGGAGAAGGAGTTTCCGCTGCAGGTGAAGAAGCCGGTGCAGGTGCATCCGCAGTTCCGGCATGTGCGGTTGACGCCGCAAGGCACGCTACTGGTGGCGCACATGGATTTGGGCAAGGTGGTGGAGTACGACTCCGATGGTCACGAGTTGTGGTCTTTTCCGGCGCCGGGTGCGTGGAGCGCGAATCCGCTGGCGAACGGCAATGTGCTGATCACCGACCGGCAGGGAGTGCGCGAGGTGACGCGGCGGGGAGACTCGGTGTGGAGCTGGATGCCGGCGGACGCTCCCGGGTACAAGTTCGCCGCCTTGCAGAACGCCTATCGGTTGAAGAACGGCGACACCGTCATTAATAACTGGGTGAACGAATGGACGAAGAACGGCGACAATGCTCCGGGCGCGGCGCAGGCGATTGAGGTGACTCCGGACAAGAAGATTGTGTGGGCTCTGCGAGAGTGGGGGCCGGAGGTGAATCTGGGCCCGGCTACATCGATCCAGTTCCTGGATCAGGGAGATGCAGCTCCGGAGAACGTGCATTTCGGCGACATTCACTAGCGTTAGCGCGACGGCGGCTCGGGAAGTGCGCGTGCGGTGAGTTGGGCGATGTCGAGGAGTTGGGGTGGGGCTGCATCCGCGGGCGTGATCGAGGTTAGGGCGTCGCGGAACATGGTGTTGCAGAAGGGGCAGGCGGTGGCGATGGTTTGCGCGCCAGTCGCGGCAAGTTCGCGGGCGCGGACGTGGCTGACACGGGCGTCGCCCTTCTCTTCGCCGAGGAAGGCGAGTCCGCCTCCGGCTCCGCAGCAGAAGCTGCGCTCGTGGTTGCGCGGCGCTTCGACGAGGGTGGCTTGCTGCTCGATGACGGCGCGCGGTTCGGCGTAAATGTTCTGGTAGCGGCCGAGGTAGCAGGGGTCGTGGTAGACGACGGAGGTCGAGTTCTCAGTTGTCAGTTCTCGCTTGTCAGTTGAGAGCAAGGGCAATCGGTCTTTGTGGCGGGCCATGAACTCGGAATGGTGCTCGATTTCCGGGGCTATGCCGAAGTCGCGCCAGTCATTGGCGATGGTGCGGACGCAGTGCGGGCAAATGGCGACGATCTTCTGAACTTTCTGCGTGGCGAAGGTGGCAAGGCCGGATTCAACGAGCGTCTGGAAGATGAGGTCGTTGCCTAGGCGCCGCGCGGGATCGCCAGTGCACTTCTCTTTCTTGAGGACACCGAAGGTGGTGCCGAGGTGCTCCATGATGCGGGCGAAGTCGGCGATGATCTCGCGGCCGTGGGGATCGTAGGCGCCCATGCAGCCGAGCCAGAGGCAGTACTCCTGCGTTCCGTCGAAGATGGGAAGTCCGGTGCGGGCGATGAACTTGTCGCGTTCTGCGGCGGGCAGGCCGAGCGCATTGCCGGATTTCTCCAACGCAAGAAAGAGCTTGGTGCCGTGGGGGTTTTCCCACGCGCCGGTGTTAGTAGCGCCGCGGCGCAGGCCAATGATGATTGGCAGGTGCTGGATGCCGACCGGACACTGATACTCGCACGCGCCGCAGGTGGTGCATTCGTAGGCGGCTTCCAAGGACAGGGTCGAGGTACTGGGTTCGAGGTTCGAGGTGGAGGCGTCGCCATCTCGAAGTTCGGTTAGGAGCGGCGTGTCGGAGTGAGGGCCGAAGGTGTTGAGGTAGGTGCGCGTGCCGAGGATGATCTCTTTGGGGTTGAGGACCTTGCCGGTGGCAGAGGCGGGGCAGTGCTCGGTGCAGCGGCCGCACTCGACGCAACTGTAGGCCTGGAGGGCGATTATCTGGGTGAGGTCGCGGCCGGTGGCGAGGCCGAAGTCTTCCACGTTCTCGTCGGTCGAGAGCGGCGGGATGGCGGAGAAGCCGTCGCGCTTGAGGAAGATGGCGATCGGTGAGAAAACGAGGTGCAGGTGCTTAGTTTGGGGGATGAGCGGGAGGAAGAGGAAGAGTGTGGTCGTGTGCGCCCACCACAGAGCCTTCAGCGTGGTCTCGTCGCGGGTGAAGAAGGCAGCCAGGTAGGTCGCCATCAGCAGGAAGATGAGCAGGGCGATGATGCCGGATTCGTAGGAGACTTTCTGGCCAAGCCAGATGGGGCGGACTATGAATCTACGGACGAAAAGCGCGGTTATCGAAATGGCAACCAGCTGCGCCCAGACGGCGGCAAAGGTGAAGTAGAAACGGCCGATCAGGCTTGCGGGTGGTAAGAAGCCGAGGCGGAGGCCGACGGCGATGTGGTTGAGCGAGACCGGAGCGAAGGTGAGGAATCCCCAGAAGACGAAGGCGTGGGCCAGTCCGGGGAGTGGGCGCTCGCGGATGACTTTGGATTGGCAGAGGACCTCGCTGGTAAAGGCCCAGACGCGTTTCGAGATGGGGCGGAACGAGAAGCCGAGGTCCTTGCGGGCGGTGAGAATGGTACGGAGGATGGGGGTGAAGCGGAAGAAGAAGAGCCCGGCAGATGCGGTGGCCAGCACCAGCAGCAGGATGATTTCGAATGGGGCGAAGTGCTGGGGCTCGGCGAGCGTCACACAGGGATGATACCGCCGAGGCGCAAAAAGGCTTAAAACCGGTTTACATTGAAGGCACCGATTCTTTTCGAAGGCTGTTGTGTGCTGTCTTGCCGGACGGGGCGCCCTGCGCGGGCAGCGGTCACTTTGTGACGCGTATTGGGCTTCGCGTAAGTGCTCCCGAGGGGCGCAAGCGAAATCCCACGCCGATCAGCGGGAGGCCGACGCGAAGCAGCAAGAGGGCGTGTGAACGCCTAGTAGCTCAGGAACTCGGTGGAGCCGCGGCGCAGACGGACGCCGGTGACGCCGAAGATGGCAGCGAGCGTGAACAGGGCAGCGTCCCAATAGAACATGGGGTGTGCCCAGCCGGGCGAGTAGGCGAGGTCTTGGCCGGCCCACAGGGTGACCAGCGTGCCGATAATTAGGCACTGGAAGCAGAGGACGAGAAAGAGCTGGCCACGGCGTCTGCGGCGATCGAGGGATTCGACTTCCTCGGGGGTGAGGTTGCGCTCCTCGGCGGGGATCAGGTAGTTGGCCATGGCTATGTCTCCTGCTGTGGGATGCTTGGGGTATTAAATCACATCCGCCGCGCGGATTACAGGAAGGCCACGGATTGGATGCCGACGACATCGAAGCGTTTGCGGCAGCGGATGTTCTTGCAGCCGAGCAGGTCGTCGGTGCGGACCATGTAGCTCTGGGCCTTGGCGAAGCGGGCGCGGTCACGCTCGTCGGCGTTCCCGCGGAGTTGAGCCTTCTTGCGGCGGACGAGCCATCCGATCTGGTACTCACCGGGCTGACCGCAGTGCGGGCAGGTTATGGTGTGGGTGCGCTGCTCGGGCTTCTCGTCGAAAAAGTCACGTTCTTCCATGCTGGGTACCCTCCCGGATTTGTGCGGCCCGCAGTTTCGCGGCCGAAATCCTGGCCGAACTGGTGCAGGGAAAAGTATAGGACATGGAGCGTTCGGCGTCTCGGGCGAGTCAAATGGAGCAAGACGCGATGGGTTGGTGCTTTAATCGGGTAGCAAGGTGGAGTGTGCGATGGCCAAGGCAAAGAAGAGGGTCTTCTCGGTGGTGAAGGCGGTGAAGGAGAATGCGCGGGACCGCGTGGGAGCGGTGCCGCCGGCACGGGTGATTCCCGACCCGAAGCAGAAGGCTGTCACCAAGCCGAAGTATAAGAAGACGCTGGCCGATCTGCTGGCGCAGGACCATCGCGACTCGTAGGATGGTGCCGGAAGTACGGAGACCAGAATGAAAGAATTGGCAAGGGCAACGTCTGGAGTAATGGCATTGGTGCTGTGTGCCGCGAGCGGATCGCTTGCGCAGCAGATCCAGATCAACAAAGAGAACAAGACGATTGCGATTACGACGAGCGATCAGGCCGAAGCCATGGCTGATATTGCCGTCCTGACAGTTGGCTTTCACCTCTATGGAAAGGATCAGGACGGGACCTACGCGGATGCGAGCAAGACGTCGAATGCGGTGATGACGGCGATAAATGCGGTAGGTATCCCTAAAGAGGCGGTCGAGAGCGCGGAGCAGTCTCTGAGTCCGCTGGAGCCAAACGACGATGCTGACAAAGCACGTTACGGGCAGGGTATTCGATTCGAGTTTTCGCAGAGCTGGCATGTGACCGTGTCCGCCGAGGTTGTGGCAAACATTTTGCATGTTGCGATTACGGCTGGCGCGAACGACAGTGGCGGCATCCAGTGGGAGTTGAAGAAGGATGACGCGCTTGAAGCCGAGGCGGCCAAGAAGGCGCTGGAGCATGCGCGGCAGATAGCCGCGCAGATGGCCGACGGTCTAGGTGTGAAGCTGGGTACGCTGGTCTACGCGAGCAACCAAACGCCTCCGCGGGGAATTCTTGCGGCACTAGGGCTGGGCGGCGGCGGCCTTCTGAACACGGAAAGCGCCAGCCTCGCCGGTGCAAGGAAGAATCTTGCACCGCTGGCCATCTCTCCGGAGCGGATCACCAAGTCAGCGACCGTGTATGCGGTGTTCGCCATCGAATAGTCAGGGAGATTTGGGAGGGAATGATGGCTGAGTCGAAGGACCGCGAAATAAGGCCGATGGCGGAGGCGGAGGGTTTGTACCGGAGGTGGCTGGCGCATCTGGATGACGAGTTCAGCCGCCAGGAATCGGCCGAGCGCCGGGCAGAGATCGTGCGCGACGAGCTGCACGAAATCTACCTGGGACGGCCGCGTGGCGGCAGAACGAGCTCTTCGCTGATCAGCGAGACGGCGATTTTTGTGCTGGAGGACTCGCTGGACCCGCGTAATGTGGCGCTGGAGGCGGACTACGCAAGCGGTGTGGATATGGAGCGATATGGGCCGCGAAAGCCGCTGATCTGGTTCTGGAAGATGTTTGACCACTCGGCGCTGGGCGAGAACCTGTGGCTCGGGTTCCGATTCCGCTGCATGCTCGGGCGACACATCTTCAAGCAGTTGGGTAAGGGCGTGAAGATCTATCCGGACGTTAAGTTTGACTACGGGTACGATCTGACCATCGAAGACGACTGCACGGTTGGCCGGGGCGCGGTGCTTGCGGACGCGGGCGGCGAACTGTTGCTGCCACAGGGAACCCATGTAGCTGCAGGAGCTACCTTCTCGCGCGGCGGCAAACCCGCATGATGTGGTTTCGGTAGACTGGACAAGATGAATCAGCAGGACATAATTCTGATTTTGTTTCAGGTGATTGTGCTGGTGCTGGCGTTTTCGGTGCATGAGAGCGCGCATGCGTATGTGGCGATGCGGCTGGGCGATCCGACAGCGTACATGCTGGGACGGGTGACGCTGAATCCGGCGAAGCATCTCGATCCTTGGGGTTCGGTGGCGATTCCGCTGATGTCGTTATACTTCGGCGGGTTCCTGATTGGCTGGGCGAAGCCGTGCCCGATTACGCTACGGAACTTCAAAAACGTCCGGCGCGACGATATTCTCACATCGATGGCGGGACCGGCGAGCAACCTGGTCATGGCCTCCGTAGCTTTGCTGCTGCTGATTGCGTTCAAGCACGCGGGCGGAGGTCCGGCGATCGGGGCTGCCATGGATATGGCGGACCATGTTCCGGGCGTCGATCCGAGCGGGCTGCGCCTGTTTCCGGTGGCCCTACTGCTGTATTACGGGGTCACCGTCAACCTGCTGCTGTTTGTGTTCAACTTGTTTCCCGTCCCGCCCCTGGACGGCAGCCACGTGCTTCGCAACTTTCTGCCCTATGAATGGGAGAAGATGTACGACCGGATTGGAATGTGGGGTCTGATCATTATCTTCCTGCTTGGCGGCAGGTTTATTGCCGCGTTCTATTACCCTCTGCTGGACGTCTTCAACCGGCTGCTGGGTGTGCTGTAGGCCCGCATCCTGTACCCTTTATTGAGACCAAAATGAGCGAAGAGAGATTGATTCCAACGCGCAAGCGCGTATTGAGCGGCATGCGTCCCACCGGACGGCTGCATCTGGGCAACTATATGGGCGCGCTGAGGAACTGGGTAAACCTGCAGAACGAGGTGCTGGAGGACGGCAGCCCGAAGTACGAGTGCTTCTACTTCATCGCGGACTACCACGCGCTGACGACCGACTACGCGGACACCAGCGTGTTGCGCGAGAATGTCCGCGAGGTGGCGCTAGATTTTCTCGCCGGAGGGCTCGATCCCAAGGCCAGCACCATCTTTCTACAGAGCGAGGTGCCGGCGCACTTTGCGCTCAACTCGCTGCTGGGGATGATTACGCCGCTGAGCTGGCTGGAGCGCGTCCCGACGTACAAGGACCAGCAGGAGCAGTTGAAGGAGAAAGATCTCGCAACCTACGGGTTCCTCGGATATCCGGTGATGATGAGCGCAGATATCCTGGTGTACCAGGCGGAGTTTGTGCCGGTAGGCATTGACCAGGCCGCGCATGTTGAGATAACGCGGGAGATCGCACGGCGGTTCAACCATCTGTACGGCAGCAAGGGCGCGGTCGCCTCGGCCAAATCCGACAAGGAGCGGCTCGCGGAATTGGAGCAGGAGACCGACGTGAAGCAGATTCTTCCGGAGCCGAAGGTGCTCCTAACGCCGAGCCCGAAGTTGCCTGGGACGGACGGGCGAAAGATGTCTAAGAGTTACGGCAACACGATTCTGATGAGCGAGCCCGAGCCGGAACTGCGTGCCAAGTTGAAGACGATGGTGACCGACCCGGCGCGCGTCCGGCGGACCGATCCGGGCAATCCGGATGTGTGCCCGGTGTTCGATCTGCATAAGGTCTTCTCGGGCGAAGAGACCCAGGCCGAGGTGCGCGCTGGATGTACGTCGGCGGGGATAGGGTGCATCCAGTGCAAGGGTTGGCTGGCCGATGCGGTGGTGAAGGAACTGGCGCCGATCCAGGAGCGACGGCGATACTTTGAGGCGAATCCGGATGAAGTGGACGCGATTTTGGACGATGGCGCGTTTCGAGCCAATGGGCGTACAGCGGTAACAATGCGGCAGGTGTTCCAAGCGGTGGGGCTATCCAGACGATGACGGAAGAGATACAGGGCGGTGAGAACGCCGGGCAGGCACGGGCTGCGGACGAGCAGATCGCGCCGGTGCCTGAACGATTTGTGCTGAAGCCTGGGCCGGTGATCGCTCCGGAGCGCGTCGACAAGAGTAAAGACCCGAAGGGGAACCCGCCGGAAGAGGCTTCGCAGTCGCCGTTCTCGGTGACCGTGGGTCAGGTATACGACGGGCCGCTGGACCTGCTGCTGGACCTGATCCGCAAGCAGAACATTGATGTCTACGACATTCCGATTGCGCTGCTTACGGCGCAGTTCCTGGACTACTGCCACCAGTTGAAGCAGACGGATGTGGATGCAGCAGGCGAGTTCATCTACATGGCGTCACTGCTGATTCACATCAAGTCGAAGATGCTGCTGCCGCGCGATCCGTCGGATGTGACCGGCGCGGATGCGGAAGATCCCCGGCGCGAGCTGGTTGAGCGGCTGCTGGAGCACGAGCGCTTCAAAGCGGCCGCGCAGATGCTGATGCAGAAGCAGCAGATCGAAGAGGCGACGTGGTCGAACCCGGGGATGCGTGACTTTTTGCGCGAGCAGGCCGGGAACGAAGGCGCCAGCGGCGACATGGAGCAGGAGATAGCCGCCGACACCGTGGACCTGGTACGGGTGTTTCAGAGCGTCCTGGAACGGATGCGCGAACGGCCCGTGCTGGACGTCAACGAGGAAGCTGTAACTGTGGCGCAGATGCTGGACTACGTGAAGCGGCGCCTGGTGATGGAGGACCGGCCAGTGAGCCTGCGCAGGCTGCTGCACAGCACGCATTCGGAGCGGGCGCTGATCTGCATGTTTCTGGCGATGCTGGAGTTGGTGCGGTTGCAGGCGGTGCTCTTGCACCAACTGCAGGAGCTGGGCGACATCCTGATCAAGAAGGCGGATGGCTTCGATCAGGTGTTTGCCGAGCAGGCGCAGACGCGGGACGACTGGCGGTAAGAGCGGTTGTCGGCCGGCAGCTGGCGGGCGCCTGGGTAAACGATCTTTCATCTGGCTGTAACTCTCCATTCGCATTTGGCGCATAGGTTGGCTGAGGGCACCCCAATCTCAATCCAGCAAGGTGAAACTTATGGCTACTCCCGCCACGTTGCCTCCTCCTTCCATCCTTGAAGAAAAACTGAAGAAGAAGTCCTCGCCCGGAAAGGCCGGCATGATCGTGTTTGGGCTGATGTTGGCGGGCGGGCTGGGCTATATCGTCGCGCAACTCTGGGGGGACTTGTCGGTGGTGCATAGTCCGAGCGTGTTTCCCTACCTTCTGCTGGGGCTGGCACTCCTGATTGCGCTGGGGTTCGAGTTTGTGAACGGGTTTCACGATACGGCGAATGCAGTGGCGACGGTGATCTACACCCACTCGTTGGAGCCGCATGTCGCGGTGGTGTATTCGGGAATACTGAACTTCATAGGGGTGCTGCTCAGTTCCGGAGCAGTGGCGTTTGCGATCATCCAGTTGTTACCGGTGGAACTGATTCTTAAGGTGTCGAAAGGCGCTGGCTTCTCGATGGTGTTTGCGTTGCTGGTGGCGGCGATTCTGTGGAACTTGGCGACGTGGTATCGGGGGCTGCCGGCGTCGAGTTCGCACACGATGATCGGCTCGATCATTGGCGTTGGGATTGCGAACCAGTTGATGCAGGGGAACTCGGGAACCGCGGGCGTGGACTGGGAGCAGGTGACAAAGGTCTTCAAACAGTTGCTGATCTCTCCGCTCGTCGGCTTTGGTCTGGCGGCGTTGCTTTTCTTCTTCTTCAAGCTGGTCGCGCGCGACCCGCGCTTGTACAAAGCTCCCGAGGGTACGGCCCCGCCGCCGTTCTGGATCAGGCTGATGCTGATTTGCACCTGCGGTGGTGTGAGCTTCTTCCACGGCTCGAATGACGGACAGAAGGGCATGGGGCTGATCATGTTGATCCTGGTGGGCACGGTTCCAACGGCGTATGCGCTGAACCACGCGGTGACCCAGAAGGACGTAGACAGGTTTCTGGTTGCCTCCACGCAGATGGTGGAGACGCTGGACAAGTATGTCGATAAGGGTGCGGTGATGCAGGACGAGGAGTCGGAGCTGGAGACTTTCGTTAGCACGAAGAAGTACGAGCCTGGAGTAATGCTGGCGCTGCGCCAGATCGTGGTCGATATCCGTAATGAGGTGACGCTGTACGGCTCACTGAAGGGAGTGCCGCAGGAGATGCAGGCCAACGTTCGCAACCAGATGTACCTGGCGAGTGAGGCAATGCGGCTGATGGCCAAGAACGGACCGAAGATGACGGCGGCGGACGCGAAGGCGATGACGGCGTATAAGGCCGAACTGGACACATCGACGAAGTTCATTCCTGCCTGGGTGAAGGTTGCTGTGGCGCTGGCGCTGGGAATGGGCACGATGATCGGGTGGAAGCGCATCGTGGTGACCGTGGGCGAGAAAATCGGCAAGACGCACCTGACCTATGCACAGGGCGCGTCGGCGGAGATTGCGGCAATGATCACGATCGGACTTTCAGACCGGTATGGTCTACCTGTGAGTACGACGCATATTCTATCCTCCGGCATTGCGGGGACGATGGCGGCGAACCGGAGCGGCCTGCAGATGTCCACGATTCGCGATATTGCGATGGCGTGGGTGTTCACCCTGCCGGCATCGGCGGCGCTCTCGGGCGGGCTGTTCTGGGCGTTCAGTTCGATGGTGCGGTAGGTTTTTAGGTTCGAGATTCGAGTGCGGGCGGCTTCGACCGCCGCTTCTTGTCGCGCGCCGCGACGCACAGGCTGCTGGGTTGATAGACTAGCCTCTGGTATCTATGAGCCTGAAAGCAAAGATTGAAGCTGTTATTTACGCGTCGGAAGAGCCGGTAACGCTGACGCAACTGGTGGGCCTGCTGGGTGTCGAGGCGCAGGCGGAGCTGGACCGTGAGGCCGCGGCACAGCGGTCGCTGCTGGACGAAGAGGAACTGGACGCGGCGGCAGAGGAGCCGACTCTGGGGGCGGACTTCGATTCGGTTGGCGGCGATGGCGACGGGGAAGCAATCGCGGCAGAAGACACGGTCTCGGTTGATACCGAGGCGGCTGAGGCGGTCCAATCCACCCAAGACGAAGGGGCTGTCTTGAATGGGCCATCCGATTCGGTGGCCGAGGATGCAGCGGCGGCGCGGGTGGAGAAGGCGCGGACGGTGAAGCTGCGGGCTTACTTCAGGGCGGTGCTGGATCAGTTGGTGGCGGAGTACACGTCGGCTGAGCGGGGGCTGGAGATTCGCGAGGTTGCGGGCGGGTTCCGGTTCGGGACTAAGCCGGAGTATCACGACGCGGTCCGCGGGTTCGTGAAGTCCCTGAAGCCGCCGTTGAAGCTGACTTTGCAGTCGCTGGAGACGCTGGCGGTGGTGGCGTACAAGCAGCCAGTGACGGCGCCGGAGATCTCGGAGATTCGCGGGGTGGATTCGAGCGGTGTGCTGGGTTCGCTGCTGGCGCGGAAGCTGATTACGACGGCGGGGCGGAAGCATGTGATCGGGCGGCCGATCCTTTACAAAACGACACGCGATTTTCTGCTGAAGTTTGGGCTGAAGGACGTGGCCGAGTTGCCGAGCATTGAAGAGTTCGAGAAGATCGCTGGGCAGATGGCCGAGCAGGAGGAAATTCCGATGGAGCGCGAGTCGCCCGAGAACACGGAGGAGCGGCTGGAGTCGGATGCTGAGGCAGCGGTTCCAGAGCCGGTGGCGGATGAGGTGATTGTGGACGGAAGGATTTCCGGTTTGCCGCCGCGGTATGACGATGCGGATGACCCGTCGGCGGAAGAGGCCGCGATACAAAGCGGCGAGGAAGGCTAACTGCTGGTTGTTGCGTGTCCGTGGGGCGACCTGGGGGATTTATGACTAGACCTGATGCTGAAGCTCGGAATGAAAGTGAACCGATCGTTGTTGGGACTCCGGAGGGTGACGGCGATTTTGAGTCGGACGGTTTGCCGGAGACGGGTGAGACCAGCGCTGGAGGCCAATTGGCGCTTGAGATTGATCACGCGGCGGAATCCGGGCCAGATCATCCCGAACCTACCGGGCTGGAAAAGGTGATTGACGAAATCAGCAACGGGACCTTGCTGCCTTGACCGACCTGGAGATGCTGGCGGTTGCTCTGGCGGAGGCGCGGGTGGGGCTGGCGGAGGGTGGAATTCCGATTGGCGCTGCGGTGTTCGACGGGGAGATGCGGCTGCTGGGAGCGGGGCACAACCGGCGGGTGCAGGAGGGAGACCCGAGTGTGCATGGCGAGACAGATGCGTTCCGCCGTGCGGGACGGCAGCGGAGCTATCGCACGATGACCATGGTGACGACACTGGCACCGTGCTGGTACTGCTCGGGACTGGTGCGGCAGTTCGGGTTCAAGCGGCTGGTAGTGGGCGAGAGCGAGACCTTTCGTGGCGGGATCGACTGGCTGCGGGAGAATGGCGTCGAGGTGGTGGATCTGGACTCTGCGGAGTGCAAGGCGCTGTTGGCGGGGTATATTGCAGCGCATCCCGAGGTTTGGAATGAGGACATAGGCACTTCGTGCGGTCCTTGACGCTTCGCGTGAAGACGTCGACAAGCTGAAATTGTTCGCCGAGGCCGCGGCGGTCGCGAGGAGGGAGGGTTGTGGGGTTGGGTGGCTAAATGGTTCGAGCGATTAGGGAAAGGCTGTAGGTTTCGGGGTCCTTCGACTCCGCTTCGCTCAGGATGACGGCGCGATGAGGGGTTACTTAGGCGGTCGTTATTTATTGGTTGCGCGGGTGGGGGTTAGGTGGGAGATGGTTAGGCCGAGGGCGAGGTAGGCCAGATAGATGTAAGGGAGGATGCTATAGGGTGAGGCGGGGATGGGGTAGAGGGTGCCGGCCATGGCGAGGATCATGGCGAGGGCGGCGGCGATGCTGAATATGAGCGCGGCCGGGGTGAGGCGGTCGTTACGGCGGAGGTAGACGGGAAGCGCGAGAGCGACCAGGCCGTAGACGGTGATGAATCCGTAGACGGAGAGAGAGCCCATGTAGCCGTAGATGTCGGCGCCGGAGACTCCGCGGGCGGTGAGGGCCAGGGAGGGAATGAGGATGACGAGGCCGACGGCGAGGACGGCGATGTGAGGGGTTTCGTTGCGGGAGTGGGCGCGGCCGAGGTGGGGATGGACGAGTCCATCGTGGGCCATCTTGAGCAGGATGCGGGAGGCGGGGGTGATGCAGGCGAGGGTGCAGGCAAACATGCTGACGAAGGCCCCGATGTCGATAAGTGGGCCGAGGACGGGGATGTGGGCGAGGGTGGCGAGGGCTCGGAAGGGAGCCTGAGAGGTGCCGAGGTCCTGGTGGAGCTGGCGGAATCCGAGGGTTTCTGTGTAGCAGCAGATGAGGAAGAAGAGGCCGACGAGGACGGCGGAGAGGATGACGGCTCGGGGGATAGTGCGGAGTGGGTTGCGGGCTTCGTGGCCGAGGGTGGTGGCGGACTCGAAGCCGACGAAGCTGAAGAGGGCGAGTACGATGCCGAGGCGGACACCGGAGGTGGTGACGGCGTGGAGTTGGACCTGCGGGAGGTCGAGTTTGGGGCCATTCTGGAAGATGAGGGCGAGGATGACGAGGGCGATCATGGAGACGGAGGCGGCCTCGATCCAGAGCATAAGGCGAGCGGAGGCCTGGACGTCTCGATAGGCAAAGTACGTTGCGGTGGCGATGGGGAGGATGGCGATGAGCCAGGCAGGGAGACCGTGGGCGGCTGGGACAAGGACGATAGCGTAGTTGATAAAGCCTCCGACGACGGAGACGCCGGCGGCGCTGTAAGCGAGCAGGAGCGCCCAGCCTGCGGTCCGTCCGGCGATGGGTGGGAGCGAGTCGGTGGCGTACTTGTAGAGCGAGCCGGGAGAGGCGGAGGTCTGCGCGAAGCGGGCGATGCAGAGAGCGATGAGGAGCGTGGCCGCGGCTGCAAGAAGGTAGGCGAGCCAGGTTCCGTTGCCGGCGAGCGCGAAGACGAGGGGGACGGTGAGCGCAGGCGAGGTGGTGGGGGCGATGGCAGAGATGGACTGCGAGATGGTTTCGAGCGGCGAGAGGATGTTGTGGCGGAGGCCGGAGTCGCGGGGCGAGGCTTCGTCGGGGGTGATGACCTCGAGAGGCATGTGCGGCTCCGGTGTGTCCCGGTGAGTTGGGATGGGGGTCGGATGGATTGAGGTGCGGTTAGAGGTAGGGTATCGCAGAACGGCGAAGAGCGACGAACAGAGAACACGGAGAAAAGACGAGACCACGGAGACGACGAGCTGGAATAGGCGCCCTTCGTTGTGGGGTAGACTTCTTTCTATCCGCAAAATGTCAGAGAACGAATTCATCCCGGTTGGCTCCGAGAGCGTGGAGGCTGAGGAGATTGATGAGAACGAGGAGATGCCTGTGATTGATGTCCATGCACCGCACGGAGGAGTGCATACGTGGAAGGATTTCTGGATTCACCTGGGGACGATTGCGGCGGGGCTGCTGATTGCGATCGGGCTGGAGCAGACGGTGGAGAAACTGCACCATCTGGAACAGCGGCACCAGCTAGAAGAAGACCTGCATGCCGAAGGTTTGAGAGATCATACGGCGGTGGCGGGAGACCTGCCTAGATTGACAGCACTACCGAACTGACGGCATTCGAAGACCGGTTTGACGATGCCGGGCCCGCCAGCACGCCGGACCTCGCGCGGATGACGTCCTCCCAGCTTGAAGAGTACTCTGTGTTTCTAACAAAGGACCTTGCTTACAGAGACAGAATGGTCAATCGCCTGGGCCTGTTCGATTCGCAGACGGAGGCAATTCTCGATGGCGCGCGGTCGGAAGAGGACCTGATGCGGGCGCTGGGACGGCGGAAGTTCGATTTGGAGAAGTAGTTGGGGCTACTGATGCGGGCATTACGAAGGAGGACGGACGATAATAGAGATTGGTAGACCGCGATGAGCTTGTCCGTGGTCAGAAAGTTGGAATGGATGACGAAAGTGACTGTGATTGGGGCGGAGAAGCAGAAGCAAAAGCAAAATGCGGGAGGCCCTCCACTTCGCTCCGCTCCGGCCGGGATGACGGCGGATGAGGGCGATGTGAAGTTGGAGCGACTGCAGAAGATTCTGGCGGCGGCGGGGATTGCGAGCAGGCGGAAGGCGGAGGAGATCATCCTCGCCGGGCGCGTGCAGGTGAATGGGACGACCATCACCGAACTGGGTACGAAGCATGATTCCAGCACCGATCACATTCGGGTGGATGGCAAGCTGCTGAAGGGGCCGGAGAAGCAGCGCTACTACATGCTGAACAAGCCGCGCGGGTATGTGACGACTCTGGACGATCCACAGAAGCGGCCGACGGTGATGCAGCTGATGGCGAAGCCCAAGGCCGGGCCGCATGGGGACCAGGTGCGGCTGTATCCGGTGGGGCGGCTGGATTATTTGTCCGAAGGCTTACTGCTGATGACGAACGATGGAGAGTTGGCGAATAAGCTGTCGAAGGCGGCGGCGGGGGTGGAGAAGACTTACTTGGTGAAGACGAGCGGGGTTCCTCCAGATTCGGGACTGGACCAGATTCGGCGGGGGATCGTGATTGATCGCGGCCGGCTGGACGAGGTTAGGGCTGGGCGAAGGGACCGGATCGTGACCGCTCCAGCGAAGGTGGAGATGGTGCGAGGTGGGGACAATCCTTGGTACGAGGTGACGCTGACCGAGGGACGGAATCGGCAGTTGAGGAAGATGTTCGAAGAGATTGGGCACCACGTGGAGAAGATTCGGCGGATTGGGTACGGGGCGCTAAGGCTGGATGTGCCGCCGGGCGAGTTTCGCGAACTGACGATGGGTGAGGTGATGGCTCTGGAGCGGGCGGCGGCGGGGCGGAAGGTGCTTCCGAAGAGGAAGTTACCGGAGTTTGCGCAGTTGAAGGCTCCGGTAAAGAAGAAACCGAAGCCACGGTCGAGGTACTAGGTTCGAGGCGGGTTGGGTCGGGTGGGTAACGGATGGGGTTGGCGTTCTGGTATATCACCCAAAAAGGGGTTTGACGAAGGTGGGTTAATAAGCCTAGAAATAACCCGGTTTTTAATACAGCGGTACAAGACGAAACCGGGGCTGATGCATCCAAATAGAACGTGCAGCCGATAAGGGAATTCGGGTGCGAATCCGGAGACATCCGGCACTGGAATAGTTCGTGTTCTTGGCACACGAAGCAGCAAAGGCAGACTTCCCTTTTGGGCCATAAGAAGGGCAGCAAGCGAACGAGGAAAACGACCCAACGGGGCAGCAAAGGAGCAACGCAAAGTGGCACTTGAGAAAGCAACATTTGGAGCTGGATGTTTTTGGGGCGTAGAAGCCCGTTTTGCAGAGATGCCGGGGGTGCTGGATACGGCGGTGGGATATGAAGGCGGAGACCTGGAGCATCCCACATACAAGGAAGTCTGTACGGATCGGACGGGACATGCGGAGGTGGTCGACGTGACGTTCGACGCGGCGCGGGTCAGCTACGACACGCTGCTGGACGCGTTCTTTACGCTGCACGATCCCACCCAGATGAATCGCCAAGGGCCGGACTGGGGCTCACAGTACCGGAGCGTGGTGTTTGCGCACGGCGACGAGCAGTTGGAACAGGCGAAGGCGAAGATCGCTGAACTGAATGCTTCGGGCGCGTTTCGCAAGCCGATTGTGACCAAGGTGGAGCCGGCGACCACGTTCTGGAAGGCGGAAGAGTACCACCAGCGGTATCTGGAGAAGCGCGGGATGGTGCACTGCCATATTTAAGCAGTTAATAGTTGGTAGTTGTCAGCGAAAACACAAGAGCGGCGGCGGGAGTGCATCCGGCCGCCGCTGATGCGTTTTGGGGGTGACGTTGGTTAGACGGCGGTGGCCAGGGTTACGGCGAAGAGGTTTTGCGGGTCGGTGAAGGTACGGCTGGGGGTGAAGGCGGTTGCTCTAAGAAGGGCGTCGATGGCAATGGGGGTGAATTTGTAACTGTTTTCGGTGTGTATGGTTTCGCCGGGGGCAAAGCGCAGAGTGAGGGCTGGGGTGGTGGTGGTTGCGGGGATGCGGGCGGTCTGGGCGGCGAGAGATTCGAGGTGCATCTCGATGCGGGAGTGGGTGGGGTTCCAGAGGGCGCGGTGGATGAAGCGCCCGGGGTGGAAGTCGGCGCCGAGTTCGCGGTTAAGGCGGGCGAGGATGTTGCGGTTGAACGCGGCGGTGACTCCGGCGGCGTCGTTGTAGGCGGCGAGAAGGGTGGCGATGGACTTGGTGGCGCTGGGCGCGAGGTCGGTGCCGAGGAGGAGGGCGTCGCCGGGGGCTAGCTCGGAGCGGAGCCGGGTGAGAATCTGGCGGGCCTCGTCGGGGGAGAAGTTGCCGATGCTGGAGCCGATGTAGAGGGTGAGAATGCGTGCCTGCGGCGGACGCTCGATGCGCACGGTTTCGGTGATGTAGTTGGCGATGCGGGGCCGGACGGTGACACTGGGAATGGTGAGTTCGATCTGGGCGCGGGCCTCGTCGAGGGCGGTGGGCGAGATGTCGATGGGCTGGTAGAGGACGTGGGGCTGGAGGCGGGTAAGGGCGCGAAGGAGGATGCCGGTTTTGGAGGCGGTACCAGCGCCTAGTTCGGCGATCGTGAGTGGGAAGTTGCAGTTTGCAGTTTGCAGGTTGTCAGTTGAAGACGTTACGAGGCGGAAGATATCGTCGGCGTGATCGGCGAAGAGGTCGCGCTCGGTGCGGGTGAGGTAGTACTCGGGGAGGGCGGTTATTTGTTCGAAGAGGCGGGAGCCGGCTTCGTCGTAGAAGAGCCACGGAGAGAGGGATTTGGGGGCCGAGGTCAGGCCTCGGCGAGCCTCGTCGGCGACGGGCTGGGTGGTGGCGGAGAGTTCGGGTGCTTCTAAGACGGCGACAATGGGGGGCACAGGTCTCTCAGGTGAGGCGAAGTGGTTTCGAGGTTGGATGCGTGCCGAGGCGGGGAGGACTGATTAATGTTTAGGAGGGGTCGCGGGCTAGGCGGAGTCCGGAGAATTGCCAGCGGGTCGCAGGGGTGAAGAAGTTTCGGTAGGTCGGGCGGATGTGGCTGGCGGGGGTGACGCAGGAGCCGCCGCGCAGGACCATCTGCGAGGACATGAACTTCCCGTTGTATTCGCCGAGGGCTCCGGGGAGGGGATGGTAGCCGGGGTAGCCGAGGTAGGCGGAGGCGGTCCACTCCCATACGTCGCCGTAGAGTTGCTGGAGGCCGGGTAAGGCGGAGGCACGGGTGGGGTGGAGTGCGTCGGATTCGAGGAGGTTAACAGGGGTGTCGAGTTTGGTGGCATGAGACCCACCCAAGCGGACCTTAGATGGGGCAACGGGACTTGTGACCGTGGCAGCGTATTCCCATTCGAATTCGGTGGGGAGGCGACAGCCGGGGGTTTGGCGGGCGGCCCATTGGGCGTAGGCGGCGGCCTCGAAGAAGCTGAGGTGAGTGACTGGGGTTTCGGAGAGGGTGTCGAGAGGTTCGAACCCGTGCAGAGTGAAGATGCGCCAGCCTGAGGCGGTGGCGGGCGAGCGCTGCCAGTAGAGGGGGGCCTGCCAGGCTTGTTCGCGCGCTGTGGTCCAGCCTTCGGAGAGCCATAGTTCGGGGCGGATATAGCCGTTATCGTCCATGAAGGCAAGGTATTCGGCGCAGGTGACGAGGCGGCTGGCGAGGGAGAAGGGAGCGAGGAAGACGGTGTGGCGTGGAGTTTCGTTGTCGAAGGAGAAGGACTCGGGGTCGGCGGGATTGGGCGAGAAGCCGATCTGGGTCAGGCCGGGGGTGAAGGTGAGCCAGTCGAGGGGCGGGGCTATTGCGTCGGTTGCGGGGGTGGTAGTGGGCGAGAGGTAGGCGGGGTGGAGCGGGTTGGTGAAGAGGGCGTGCTTGATGTCGGTGGCGATGAGCTCCTGGTGCTGCTGCTCGTGGTGAAGGCCGAGGGTGATGCGGCGGGCGGCTTCGGGGTTGGGGGCGGATTCTAGGAGGCGGTCGATCCCCGCATCGACATGCGCCCGGTAGGCGAGGATGTCGGCGACGGGCGGGCGGGAGAAGCTGGCGCGGAGGGACTTTGCGGGCATGTCACCGAGGGAGTTGTAGTAGGAGTTGAAGAGCCAGTGGAAATCGGGGTGGAAGTCGTGATATCCGGGGAGGAATTCGCGGAGGACGAAAGTCTCGAAGAACCAGGTGGTGTGGGCGAGGTGCCACTTGGCGGGGCTGGCCTCGGGACAGGACTGGACCATTAGGTCTTCCGGCGAGAGCGGCGCGGTGAGCGCGAGGGAGGCGGCGCGGACGGCGCGATAGTGGTCGAGGAGCGTGGAGGTGCCGGTCGAGGTCTGGCGCGGGGTTTGGGTGGGCATGCTCTGGAGGCTCCTTGATCGTACGGGAAAGCGGGTCGAACGGGTAAGCACTTTCGATGCGGGCCGGGGGTGAGCCGTTGCAGAACGAAATGGGACTCAGTGAGCGCATACTACACGAAACGCTGCCCTGACGACATAAATAGGACGATGGCTGAGGGGGAAGTGGATTGCGGTCTTGTGGAATATCGTGAGGAAGGTTTTGTGGCATCCTATTCGGCATGAGTGCGTATGCGAAGAGTTGCGTTTCGACGGTGATTCCCGCAATGCGGTATCGCGATGCAGTGGCGGCGATCGAGTGGCTGTGCCGGGCGCTTGGATTCGAGAAGCGCGCGGTGTACATGGCCGATGAGAAAACGGTAGCGCACGCCGAGCTGACGTTCGGGAATGGGATGATCATGCTCGGGTCGGTGACGAATGGGACGCCCTACTCGGACCTGGTGCGTCAGCCGGATAAGGTGGGTGGGGAGACGCAGAGCCCATACCTGATAGTGAGCGACGTGAAGGCTATCTATGCAAGCGCAAAGGCTGCGGGCGCGGAGATGGTGATGGATTTGGAAGAGAAGAGCTATGGGGGCAGCGGATTTACGTGCCGAGATACGGAGGGACACGTGTGGTCGGTGGGAGACTATGATCCGTGGGCGCAGCAGACGCAGGGGTGAGGTGGCGAGTCAGACGGGCTATTCGAGGGCGGCGTTGACGTCGCGGACGAGGTTGCGGAGGTAGCTGCGGCGGTTGAGCAGGGCTACCATGGCGTCGCGGGCGGCGGCTTTGGCGGGGGCGTCGTTGGCGTCGATGGCAGCGTCCCATTCGGTGTGGAGAGCGGCTAGGTCGGCGTCGGTGGTGGCTAGTTTGGCGTCGAAGTCAGACTTGGCGGCTAGAAGATCGGTGCGGAGTTGAGGGTCGTCTTCGCCGAACTTCTTGGCGGCGCGCATCTCTTCGAGCTGCATGTTGAGTTCGAAGGCTTCTTCGAGGAGGTCTTCGGGGACGACCTGCTTCTTAGCGGTACCGCTAGCGCGGGCTGTGGCGGTGGCGGCGGAGGACTGCTCTTCCAGCTCGATGCCTTCGAGCTTGAGCAGGTATTCGGTGCGGGCGATGGGGTCTTTGAGGGTGCGGTAGGCGTCGTTGAGCTCAGAGGACGCGGCCAGGGCGGCTTCCTGCTCGGCGGCGGGGCGGGAGGCGAAGCGGTCGGGATGGAGCTTGCGGGAGAGGGCGTAGAAGGATTTTTCGAGGGCGGCGGTGTCGAGGGTGAGGTGGTGCGGGAGGGAGAAGATCTCGAAGTAAGTGGGGATGTTCTGACTCATATAAGGGATTTGATGTCCTACTTAGCTAAGTGGATTTTTGTCCAACGCTGCGATGAAGTGAATGCCTGGAACATTGAGGCGTTGCAGTGAGTGGTCGTTTGTGATGAAGAGCTCAACGTTCGCGGCGGCCGCACAACTAAGTTGGATTGCATCGGGAGGCTTGATGCTCTTGTCTTGCCTCAGTCGCGCGTAAATATCCGCGGCCTTGACGTCGAAGGGAATCACCGTGCCAGTCTGAAGAATGGCGTCGCGGTATTTCGCGGCCAACGTTGGGTCTCCTGAGCGGCATGGGCCAATCTGTACTTCGCCGAGAGTCATGGTTGATGTGAGAAGTTCATCGTGTCTCTCGATCATTCGCTTACGAAGCGTATGCACTTGCTGAGAAAACGGCTGCGCTCCCTCAAATAGGTAGATAAAGAGGTTGGTGTCCCAGAAGACGCGGCTCAACGTGATGCCTCCCAGCCCGTGCGGAGGGAAGCGACATAATCGTCGGCCGAGCCGGTGCCCCACATTCCCGCGCCAGTGCCCGCGAGATCGAGCAATGGGTCGGCCGTTTGTGAGGGCTCCGAAGGTTTGTTCCATACAGTCTCGTACCATTGCCTGAGGTAGGCGTATTTTGCCGGAACCTTATCCCAGTCGGGGTGCGTTCGCCCGCCCATCCGTTCGGGGTCGATGCGGTCTCCGTCGCGGAACAGACGACGATTACCGTGCCCTGTTGCGGTGAGCATGCAAGCCCGATTCGGTTGTGGTTTGCGGTTGGCTACGCAATGCTGATTGACGTGCTGCCAGATACTCTTGAAGGCACCTCTTGTAAGGTGTCTTGCTTGCACAAAATCTACGATGTCCTCTGTCGCGAACGGGCCGCTACCCTGGGTTTGGTGGTGAATCATTGCCGTACCGATCCAAACAGCATCAGCGACTGTAAGATCGGCGTTCTCCGATGCTTCTGTCGGTGGCGTTACAACTTCCTTTGTCGCAGAGTTCATCGAGAATCTCCTTGCCGAAGTGACATCGCAGAGAAAGAGCAGAGCATTGAGCGATAGCACCGAATGCACAGGTCATGATGGCGCAGTTTTGTTACTCGGCTGCCCCGGACCGAACAAAGAGCGGGATGTTGCTTGCAACGCTTGCAATCCGAAGAATGACGCATGCTCCCTCCGATGAGTTGAATCTAATCGGAGAGAGTACCTTTGTCAACCTAATATTTTTAGATTTATCTAATTATCTACGTGGAGAAGGAGGAGCCGCAGCCGCAGGACTTGGTGGAGTGGGGGTTGATGAAGTTAAAGCCCTGGCGCATGAGGGTCTCTTCGTAGTCGAGGATCATGCCGCTGAGGTAGATGAAGCTCTTGGGGTCGACGAAGAGGCGTATCGCAGGGGCGTCGGTGAGCGTAGGGTCGAGATGCGTCTGTGGAAAGGCGTAGACGCGGTCACGCTCGCGGGGCTGGGTGTCGAACTTGATGGAGTAGCTGAGGCCGGAGCAGCCGCCGCCGGTGATGCCTACGCGCAAGCCGCCGGCATCGGGGGTGATGTTCTCCTTGGCCATGGCGACACGGATGCGCTTGAGGGCGCGAAGGGTGACCTGGATGCTCTTGACGGCACCGCTATCGCCCTCGGCGGTGAGGACGGGAGATGGCGGGGCCGCGGCGACCGTGGGTGCGGCTACGGCGCCTTTGGGGGTTTCGGTTTGGAGGGTGACCATGGACATAGTGTTCTTCGTTCTTCCCTGCACCGAGGCCAGAACAAGCAGCGGCGAAATACAGGGATCTTTCACTACGTTCAGGATGACGGCAGCCTGAGGAGTGGCCGCCATCCCGGAACGCCGGTTGAGCTTAGTGAGCTGCGGCTACTGCTGCGCCGGCTTCCTCGGCTACGTTGTTCTTCTTCTTCCAGTCGCCGATGGCGGCGCGGATGGCGTCTTCGGCGAGGACGGAGCAATGGATCTTGACCGGCGGAAGGGCGAGTTCCTTGACGATGTCGGTGTTGGTGATGGTGAGGGCTTCGGCGATGGTCTTGCCCTTGACCCACTCGGTGGCGAGGGAGCTGGAGGCGATGGCCGAGCCGCAGCCGAAGGTCTTGAATTTCGCGTCCTCGATGATCTGGGTTTCGGGGTTGACCTTGATCTGGAGGCGCATCACGTCGCCGCACTCGGGCGCGCCGACCAGGCCGGTGCCGACTTCGGATGAGCTCTTGTCGAGGGTGCCGACGTTGCGGGGATTCTCGTAGTGGTCTACTACCTTGTCGCTATATGCCATTTTGTTTTCTCCTCGTTCGGTCGTAAAGATTAGATGTTGCGAATTCGGTTGGGGTGCATCGTGCGGCCCCGGGTGGATCTATGTGTCGGGCTTTCAGCCCTCTGGTTCTGTCTTCTGTCCCAACCTAGGCCTTCGGCCTAGGCTGGTATGTTGCGCGCCGTTGGCGCTTTTCGTTCTTGGTCAAGGCTCCGGTTCAGCCGGTTGATTTGCCTTGGTCAAACGAACCTTGGGCCATATTATTGCGCTCATCGCCGACCCAAAGGATACGCACACACACATTAAGACTGCGTCGACCCAGCCACGAAAAAAATGGGTTCTGGAGATTATTAATATCGTCAGAGCGGCCCCCAGCAACCCGAAGCCAAAGCGGCGCTGAAATAGCCGTTGCGGCGCCTTTGGCATGGTGATTTCAATGGGCATTCTCATCGGATTCCTCTCTTTAGTGCGCGGCC
>Ga0302279_10000550_pt1 | contig 54629 bp, 50 predicted proteins | sample III_Bog_N3_3_FD_194541 | JGI IMG/M metagenome (GOLD analysis project Ga0302279, IMG submission 194541) | Peat permafrost microbial communities from Stordalen Mire near Abisko, Sweden - III_Bog_N3_3 | ecosystem: Environmental > Terrestrial > Soil > Wetlands > Peat | place: Sweden: Abisko... | reverse complement strand
CATGATGCAGCCGATGCTCGACATGCACGGCGAGGGTCACCATTTCAGCATGGACGAGATGCTGCTGAGCATGATCGGACTCGAACCGCGCAACATCTGGGTCGACAAATTCGGCAAGCGCTTCGCCAATGAAGTGGTGGCGTTCGATTTCCCATTTGCCGCCAACGCTCTGCGGCGGGTGAAATTCGCCTGGTCGATCTTCGATGACGCGATGAAAGAGCGCTATATGACGAAGGGGATCGATGTCGGCCTCGGCGTGATCATTCCGCCCTTGACCGTCGTCACGAACTTCGATTCGCTGTGGCAGAAGGCGATCGCCGGCGGCAATACCGCCGTCGTACAAGCCGATACGTTGGCCGCCCTGGCGAAAGCGACGAGCCTGCCGCTGCCGGCACTCGAGGCGACGCTGGAGCAGTATAACGCCAGCGCGGCCGTCAATGTGGATGAGGCCTTCGGCAAAGACCGGCGCTGGCTTCAGCCGATCTCCGCTGCCGGCCCGTTCTATGCCCTGCGCATCAGCTACGCCATCACGACCACGCTCGGCGGCATCAAGGTGGACGATCATCTGCACGCGCTGGACGCGAACGATCTGCCGATCCCCGGGCTCTATCTCACCGGGAACGATGCCGGCGGCCTCGTTGCGGCGGACTCGTATACCGTGACCGCAGCACCGGGAACGTCGTTCGGCTTCGCGGTCGGCAGCGGCCGCATGGCTGCCGACGACATCCTCGAGCATCTGAATTCGGATTCTCCCGCACGCCATGCAACGCATATAGAACTCGCCGGTAAAGTCGAAGTCGTCGCGCGTCCAAGCTGACCGCACGACTTCGAGCCACTCCTGTCCCTGGCGGTACCGGCTCGCCTGATCGGGCAAGGGCATTAATCGCAACTAGCGCTTGAATAGGAACACAAGAACTTGGGCCTGGATTAGCAAGGGAAACCCAATATGAGTGGCGTCCGACATATCCGAGCGAATCCATTAAGCGTTACTGGATCGATTGCGAGCAAAAACGAACGGGGAGCGAAGCTCACACGAATCGTGCCTGAGAGTGCGATTTGGCGATCCTCCTCTTTGCAATCCATGAAAGTCAGGATACTTCTTTGCGGTCGACCGGCGTACGCTGACGAGACACTACGTTAACGGGAGCCACCATGTCCGGATCTGTCACCACTCGCTCGTCCACTTCTTCGCCGGAATCATGGGATGATGAGGCTGACGTCGTTATCGTCGGCTACGGCTTTGCCGGCAGCGCTGCTGCGATTGCCGCACACGACGCCGGTGCGACGGTGTTGCTCTTGGAGAAAGCTCCGGAGCAATTCAAGGGCGGCAACAGCCGCGTCAGCGCTCAGATTCTGTTTTGGCCGAACGACATCGAGAAAGCCAAGACCTACTTCAGGGCGCTCGCCGGGCCGTATATGGACAACATTTCCGACGAGATGGTCGAGGTCTGGGCGACGGAAATGCACGCCAACCGGGCATACCTGGAAGGCCTCGGCATGAAGCCGATCCTCGCCGGCGGAGCCGAATTCCCGGAAATGCCCGCATCGGACTGCGTGCAGATGCTTGTGCACAACGACAAAGCGGACGTCGCCAACGATCAGAGTTCCTTTTCGTTAGGCGCGAACGCGTTGCTCGGCGGCGAGCGTATATGGAAGGGTGTGACGGAGCCGGCTCTCGCCGCGCGCAAGATCCGGAGATTGTACGAAACGGCAGCGGTGGAACTCATCAAGGACGACGGCGAGATCACCGGACTGATTGCCGAGCAGCACGGCAAGCGCATCACGATCAAAGCGAATCGGGCGGTCATTCTCACCTGCGGGGGCTTCGAGAACAATCCAACGATGATTCGCACGTATTTGGAAGGGCTGCCGAATATTTATCCGGTCGGGACACCCTACAACACCGGCGACGGCATCAAGATGGGCGTCAACGCCGGCGCCGACCTGTGGCATATGAACAACATTGCGGGTCCGGAATTCTTTTTCAAGGCACCCGAAATCGAAGTCTCGCGTTGGATCAACATCCCGCACCAAGATAGTTACCTCTTTGTGGCCCACGACGGCAAGCGCTTCACCGCGGAGGGTACACCGTGCATGGGTGCCGATCGCCACGGGAAGACCAACGTCCACGGCGTGTGGATGCAACAGCTCACGCCGGTACCGGTCTACATGATTTTCGACGAAACGTTCCGCAAAGCTGGATCGATCGGCGAATCGTTTGCGTGCTGGGACGTCACCCACGGCAACCAATACGCGTGGAGTGCCGACAATATTCGCGAGGTCGACAAAGGCTGGATCAAACGTGCGAATAGCATTGGGGATCTCGCGCCACTCATCAACCTCGCGCCCGAGGTGTTGAAAGCGACCGTCGAACGCTATAACGCATTTGCAAAAGACGGTACGGATACCGACTACGATCGAGCGAAGTCCTACATGGCGCCGCTTGTGAGCGGTCCCTTTTATGCAATGGAGCTTACGCCAAGCTTCGTTAATACACAGGGGGGGCCGCGCCGGAACAAGGATGCCCAAATCATCGGCCGCGACGATAAACCGATTCCGCGGCTCTACTCGGCAGGCGAACTTGGATCGATCTATTCGTTCAACTACAATGCCGGCGGGAACATCGGCGAGTGCTTTGCCTTTGGTCGCATTGCCGGCCGAAATGCCGCGCAAGACAAACCGGCCCGCGCCAAAGCAGCTGCCCTTGCCGCCGTTTGATCTCAAACAGCCGTAAGAGCTGATGGGAGACGCGAGCGCACCGGCGGACATCTTCTACGTCTGGCATCTGCCGGTACGCATCACCCACTGGGTGAACGTTGTTGCCTTCTTAACCCTGGCGATCACCGGCTTCTCTATCGGAGCGCCGCTGATCGTCATCCATGGGCCGACGATGCTCGAATTACGGATCGTTCACATGCTTGCGGGTTGCGTGCTGACCTGTAGCGTTGCGGTACGTATCGTCTGGTCGTTCATCGGAGATCGCGGCGCATCGTGGCGGTCCTTTTTTCCGTACCTCAAGAAGGGCGGGTGGGGGAAGATCTATCAAGAGTTGCGCTTTTATCTCTTCCTAAGTCGCCGCCCACCGCCGAGTAGCGCGGTCGTCAATATGTCGCACCTCCTCGTGTTGCTCGGTTTTTTATTCGAAATCGTCACGGGCTTCGCACTGCTGTCGCTGAGCGGCAGTCATAACGTTGCTGGGCCGCTTTTTGGGTGGATCTTTCTTCTCTTGAACGCGCAATACGTTCGCCTCGGCCACGTCATTGTGATGTGGCTCCTGATCGCATTCACCGTCGAGCATATTTACGTTTCGGCTTTGCTCGACACGAAAGAGCGAAGCGGACTCATGTCAAGCATTGTGACCGGCTATATGGGACACGAGCGGCATTCGTGAGCAGAGCCCGATTCCACGGCTCTCAGAAGACAATCCCCATTTTCCACGATAGAGTCCGGTTGCTCCGTGTGCTAGCGTCAACTGATGCATGAGCTCGGCATCGCCAGAAGCCTGATCGAGGTTGCTGTTGCAGCGATGACGGACGGTCGCGTGACGCGCCCAGCGACATCGCTGCGCGTCGAGGTCGGACGCTTTACCTCGGTTGTGCCGGAATCATTGCGCTTTTACTTCGAGATCCTGTGCCGCGATACGCTTCTCGACGGCGCCGAGCTCGCAATCGAAACGATCCCGCTACGTACGCGCTGCTTAGGGTGTTTGCACGAATCGGAACCGGAGCTGCCATCGCTTTTGTGCCCGGTCTGCGATGGGATGGTCGAAATTGTGTCCGGTCGGGAATTGCGTCTCGTCAGCATCGATGTTGCGGACGAAGCTGCATGATCATCGAGGACGTCCGCAATATTCTGTCCGCCAACGACCGCATCGCCGCCGCGAATCGCGAGCGGTTCATGCGTTGGGGCTCCTATGTCGTCAACATGATGAGCGCACCGGGCGCCGGAAAGACGACGATTCTCGAGCGGACGATCGAACGTCTGAACGGGCGCTGTCGGCTCGCTGTGATCGAAGGCGACGTTCGTGGAAGTTACGATCGCGATCGCCTGCGTTCGGTCGCGGATATTCCGGTCGTGCAGATCAACACCGAGGTTGCCTATGGCGGCGAGTGCCATCTGGATGCACTGATGATCGCGAACGCGATCGGTGGCGTCGAGTTGCCCGTTACCGATCTGGTCTTTATCGAAAACGTGGGAAACCTCGTGTGCCCTGCCGAGTTCGACGTCGGCGAAGACAGCAAGGTGATGGTCGCGAGCGTTACGGAGGGCGAAGATAAGCCGCTCAAATATCCGCTCATGTACTCGGTGAGCGACCTGCTCTTGCTAAACAAGATGGATATCGCTGCTGCGGTAGGATTCGATCGAGAATTGTTTCTACGAAATTGTCACAGCGTCAATCCCGCTTTGCTCGTGATCGAGGTGTCGGCGCGGTCCGGCGAGGGCATTCCCGATTGGCTCGCATGGCTCGATGGTAAAAGTGCGCGATGACGGGGCGGCCTTTGCTGCAGGGGCGCGGCGTCGACCGCCGGGCATTCCTTGCGTTTTGCGGGACGATGGCGGCGACGCTGGCAATGCCGCAATCCTATGTCCCCGCAATTGCCAAAGCTTTGAAAACCGCAAAGCGTCCGGTGCTCGTGTGGCTCGAATTTCAAGATTGTACCGGTTGCACGGAATCGTTCCTCAAAGCCAGTAATCCGTCAGTCGGTGGACTCGTCCTCGATACGCTTTCGATCAACTATCACGAGACGCTGATGGCCGCATCCGGCAAAGACGCCGAGGCGCTTTTGGCCGAGACGGTCGGGAACGATCGTGGCCAGTACATCGCGGTTGTTGAGGGCTCGATCCCGACCAAGGAAAATGGGGCATACTGTACGATCGGTGGGCGCGCCGCACTCGACATCGCGCGCGAGGTCTGCTCGAACGCCGCTGCGGTGATCACCGTGGGCGCATGCGCGTTCGATGGCGGCTGGCCGTCGGCAAATCCGAATCCGACCGGGGCTCTCGGAGTGAGCTCGGCACTGCCGGGGGCCAAGCTCGTAAACCTTCCGGGCTGTCCGCCGAATGGCGTCAACATCACGGCGACGCTCGTGCACTTTCTCACGTTCGGGTCGATGCCGGAAGTCGATGGCCTCGGGCGACCGCTCTTCGCGTACGGCGAGCTAATTCACGATACGTGCGAGCGCCGCTCACATTTCGATGCCGGTGAGTTCGTCGAAACATGGGGCGACGAAGCGCATCGCAAGGGCTGGTGCTTGTACAACATGGGATGCAAAGGTCCGGAGACGCATCATAACTGTGCCTCGGTGCGCTGGAATGACGCAACGAACTGGCCGATCGGTGCCGGACACGGATGCGTGGGCTGCTCCGAGCCCGGCTTCTGGGATGCCGATTCACCGTTCTACGGTCGCCTGCCGAATGTCAGCGGATTCGGTGTGCAAACAACGGCCGATGAGATGGGCGTTGGGTTCGTTGCCGCGACCGCTGCGGTGGTTGTTACCCACGCGGCAATCAGCATCGTTCGCGACCGCTTCAAGCCCGAACCCATCAAGGCAGCGGCCGCCCCCGTCAAGGCGGCACCGCCGCCCGCAAAGGGCCCGCCCGTTTGACCCGCATCGTCATCGATCCGATCACACGGATCGAAGGGCATTTGCGCATCGAGGCGACCGTGGACGGCGGCGCCGTTAACGATGCGTGGAGTGCGAGCACGATGTTCCGCGGCATGGAACTCGTGTTACGCAACCGCGACCCGCGCGAAGCATGGTTATATGCCCAGCGCATCTGCGGCGTTTGCACGACGGTACACGCTCTCGCGTCGGTGCGCGCGGTCGAAGATGCGATCGGCGCGAGGCCGCCGATCAATGCACGATTGCTCCGTAACATCATCGCCGGCACGCAATACATCCAAGACCACATCGTGCATTTCTATCACCTGCATGCATTCGATTGGGTCGACGCCGTTGCGGCGACCAAGGCGGATCCGGCTGCGACCGCGCGACTCGCACAAAGCATCTCGGCGTGGCCGCAATCGAGCGCCGGCTATTTCAAGGGTATTCGCGATAAGGTCAAAGCCGTTATCGGCTCGGGCCAGCCGAGTCTGTTTGCAAACGGCTACTGGGGGCATCCGTCGTATCGGCTCGCTCCCGAGGCGAATCTCTTGCTGGTTGCGCACTATCTCGAAGCGTTGGAGTGGCAACGCGAGATCGTTCGCGTGCAAGCGATCATCGGCGGAAAGAATCCGCATCCGCAAACGTATCTCGTCGGCGGGATGGCAATTCCGATCGATCCCAATAGCCAAGCCGCACTTAACATGGAGCGCTTCGATCAGATTCGCGGGCTTATCGAGCGCGCAAAAGCGTTCGTCGAGCAAGTGTACGTGCCCGACTCTCTCCTCCTCGCAGCACACTATCCCGAGTGGTTTACTTACGGGGCCGGTCATCGAACGTACATGACCTATGGGGACTTTGCCGAGCCGTCCAGCGACATATCGGCATACCGCTTCGCTCGGGGAATCGTACGTCCGGCGCGGGGCATGCATGTCGAATCGCTCGACCAGAACAAAATCGCAGAGTACGTGACCCGTTCGTGGTACGCGTATCCCAATGAAAAGGCTCCCCTGCATCCGTGGGAAGGCCTGACCGATCCGAAGTATACCGGGCCAAACCCGCCATACGATTTCCTCGACGTCGACGAAAAGTATTCGTGGTCGAAAGCGCCCCGATACGCGGGCGAGCCCATGGAAACGGGTCCCCTCGCGCGGTTGCTGGTGTCGTACGCTTCCGGCCGCCCCGAGGTGAAGAAGGCGGCAGACGGAGCACTGGGGACGCTCAAGATCCCCCTCGCTGCACTCTCATCGACGTTGGGACGTGTCGTTGCACGGGCGCTCGAAACGCAACTGATGTCGGGTTGGCTGATCGAATGGCTCGACCAACTCATCGCCAACGTCGGCACGGGCGATCTGCGGATTCACGACGGAACGTTCTGGGAGCCGTCGTCGTGGCCGGGCGATTGCCAAGGCTGGGGTTCGCATGAAGGTCCGCGCGGCTCGCTCGGCCATTGGATCCGCATCAAGAACGAGAAGATCGAGAACTATCAGGCTGTCGTTCCGACAACGTGGAACGCGTCGCCGCGTGACGCGAACGGTGTCCGCGGCCCGTACGAGGCTGCACTGATCGGCACCCCGGTCGTCGACCCGGCACGGCCGATCGAGATCTTGCGGACCATCCACTCGTTCGACCCGTGCATGGCATGCGCGGTTCATGTCCTCGACCTGAGTGGTCGACAGATCGTACGCGTCGACGCCGATCGCGGCGCCGGCTGGTGAAGACGACGGTGGTCGGCATCGGAAACGTGTTGTTGAGCGATGACGGTGTCGGCGTGTGGCTCGTGCATCGATTGCTCGCCGCATATCGGTTTGAGCCGGAGATCGAGCTGTTGGACGGCGGAACGCTTGGGCTCGGCTTAATTTCGCATCTCTCGGAAACAGATCGTCTTTTGGTGATCGATGCGGCAAGCACCGGCAGCAAGCCGGGCACCGTCGTCGTCATGCGGGGAAATAGCGTACCGGCGATCCTGCGTGCAACGCTCTCCGCACACGAGGCTTCGCTCTGCGATCTGTTGGCGGCATTGACGTTGCTCGGCCGGACCCCGCGCGAATTCGTCGCGATCGGGATCGAGCCGCACAGCCTTGCACCATCGGTCGAGCTGAGCGGCTTGGTTCGCGATGCGATCGCGCGCGCGGAGTGCGAAGTGATCGCACAACTCTCCGCGTGGGGCATCGCGTGCGAATCGCTCGGTCTGGAATCCCAGGCGGCCCTGACGCTATGATCGAGCGCGCAGCGCGGTTCCTCATCGTCGAAGGCGTCGTCCAAGGTGTCGGCTTTCGCCCATTCGTCTACCGCCTCGCAACGCGATACGGCCTCGCCGGTTGGGTTCGTAATGCCGGTACCGGGGTCGAGGCGCTCGTCGAGGGAGGCAACGTTCAGATCGACGCGTTCCTTGCTGCGCTCGTGGCTGCCCCGCCCCCGCTCGCGTCGATAACGGACGTACGTGTCGCCGAAGAACCGGCCGCGGATATCCACACGTTTGCGATCGTTGCGTCCAGATCGAGTGCCGGAATTCAGCCGATTCCCGCCGACGTGGCGCTCTGTTCTGATTGCCGTCGCGAACTCGACGATCCGGCCGATCGACGTTACCGCTATCCACTCATCAACTGCACGAACTGCGGTCCGCGCTACTCCATCGTTAACGCAATGCCGTACGATCGAGCTCATACCGCGATGCAGACGTTCGACATGTGCACTGCGTGCCGCGCCGAATACGTGGATCCGCTGAGCCGCCGCTTCCATGCGGAGCCGATCGCGTGCCACGAGTGCGGCCCGCAACTCGAAGTCGTTGAGCGAAACGGGAGGCAATCGGGAGAGGCGGCACTCGCACGAGCTCGCCGGCTTCTCACGAACGGTGCGATCGTCGCGCTAAAGGGAGTCGGTGGCTATCATCTTGCATGCGACGCCCGCAATAGCGACGCCGTCGAGCGCCTGCGTCGCTGGAAAAGGCGCGGCGAAAAGCCGCTCGCGATCATGGTGCGGGATCACACCGAACTCTTACACGTAGCGCGCGTGAACGATGCCGAACTCCGCTTGATGGAGTCCTCCGCGCATCCCATCGTTTTGGTCGAGCAGCACTCGCGGAGTTCGGTAGCCGGCGCAATCAATCCGGGATCATCGACGATCGGCGTCATGTTTGCGTACACGGGACTGCACCGCTTGTTGATCGGTGCCGAGAGCGACGTGCCGGCGCCGGCCGCGCTAGTGATGACCAGCGCTAACCGCTCCGCCGAGCCGACGATTACATCGGATGAGTTGGCGCTGCGAACGCTCGTCGATATCGCCGACGCCGTGCTGATGCACGATCGTGCGATCGTAACTCGGGTGGATGACAGTGTCTCGCAGATCATCGACGGCGTCGAGGCTCCGCTTCGTCGCGCGCGCGGATATGCGCCGCTTCCGATGAAGCTGCCGTTCCCGGTTCGGCCGCTGCTTGCGTGTGGCGCCGACATGAAGAGCACGTTCTGCCTCGCGACCGGCACGCAAGTAGTGCTGAGTTCGTACGTCGGTGACCTCGAAAATTACGATGTCCATTGCGAGTATTCGACGATGATCGAGCGGCTGTGTACCCTGTGGCGAATCGAGCCCGAAGTGGTCTGTCATGACCTGCATCCGGACTACTGGTCGCGCCGTTTTGCCGAACGCGCGTATCCCGATCTTCGGCGTCTTGCAATCCAGCATCACCATGCGCACGTCGCATCGTGCATGGCGGAACACGGACTGAACGGTTCCGTCATTGGAATCGCGTTCGACGGCACGGGATACGGCGACGACGGACGCGTGTGGGGAGGCGAGTTTCTCGTCGCCGACTACGCCGCTTACGAGCGTGCCGCGCACTTCGATTACGTACCCATGTACGGTGGTGAGCTGGCGATTCGCGAAACGTGGCGGATGGCGCTCGCTTATCTGCGCGCAGCGGAGATCGAATGGGACGAGCGTCTCGCGCCGGTTCGGGTGCCGGGGCCTGCGCAGCGTCAGGTCGTCGCGGTGCAAGCCGGCGCCCACTTCACTGCCCCGCTTACATCGAGCGTGGGCCGGCTCTTCGATGCCGTCGCTTCGCTGCTCGATCTTCGTCACGTCGTGACCTATGACGCACAGGCAGCGATCGAACTCGAGGCACTGGCGGACGCCGGTGCCTGTGCTCCGTACGACTTCTTGATCGCGGAAGGTGAGCCATGGCGTGTTGACGTCCGTCCGACGATCCGCGCCATCGTCGACGATCGCGACCGTGGCACCAGCGCAGCAACCATCGCTGCACGCTTTCATGCGACGCTGGTTGCGATTATCGTGCACGTCTGCTCTCGGCTTCGCACCGAGCGAGGACTCAACGACGTCGTCCTTACGGGCGGCGTCTTTCAGAATAGGAAGCTCGCGTCCTCTGCCGCCCGCGCGCTTGCGAGTCGGCACTTCGCCGTCTACCGGCATCGTGCGGTTCCGGCGAACGACGGCGGCATCTCCTATGGTCAGGCGGCGATTGCTTCCGCTCGGCTACGTTCGGCTCTACGGTAAGAGAGGAGCGGTATGTGTCTAGGTGTGCCCGGACTTGTCGTCGCCGTCGACGGCAACGTCGCAACGGTCGACTTTTGGGGCGTGTGCAAGCAGGTGCTGCTGGATGTCGTCGATATGCCGGTGTCGCCCGGCGATTACGTGCTCAATCACGTCGGCTTCGCGATTCGCCGCATTCCGCCTGAGGATGCGCGAGCAACGCTCGAGCTCTACGCGCAAATTCTCCACGACGAACCGCAGGACTTGATGGCGCAAGACATTCGCGGCGAAGTCGCGGCCATGCGCGCGCGATGAGTGCGTCCGCTGATCCGAGCTTGCGCCTGCGCTACCGCGACCCGGTGCGAGCGCGACAACTCTCGGCCGCACTTGTCGAGCTTGTCGGCGAGGCGCTCGTCGCGACGCGCAGCGAGCGTCTCGCCGTCATGCACGTCTGCGGCAGTCACGAGCAGGCGATAGCAAAATTCGGTCTACGGTCCCTCGTGCCGGACACGCTGGACGTGATTATGGGACCGGGGTGTCCGGTTTGCGTTACGGACATGCCGGAGATCGACGAAGCGGTCGCTTTGGCCGATCACGGGATCACCGTGGCGACCTACGGCGATATGTACCGCGTTCGCGGGTCGGGACGTTCGCTTGCCGATGCGCATGCCGAAGGCGCGCCGGTCGAGGTGGTCTACAGCGTGTCGAACGCCGTCGAACTCGCGCGTGCTTCCGTGGGGGAGGTGGTCTTTTTTGCATGCGGTTTCGAAACGACGGCGGTCACGACGGCGGCAGCGCTGCTCGCGGGCGTTCCGGAAAACTTTTCCGTGCTCTCAGCGCACAAATACGTGCTGCCGGCGATGGATGTCGTCGCACAACTTCCCGACTCGCGCATCGCCGCCTTTCTCGCCGCCGGCCACGCGGCAACGATTACCGGCTCGGCAATCTTCGAATCACTCGCCCAGCGCTACAACATGCCGGTGGTGGTCGCCGGTTTCGAGCCGCTCGACGTGCTCGCCGCCCTGGTGAAGGCCGTCGAGGCGATCCGCGACAGCGATGCGCGGGTGTTCAATCTCTACCCCCGGTGCGTGACTTACGCGGGAAATCTGCCTGCGCAAGAATGCTTGTGGCAGGTCTTCGAGTGTCAAGACGGCGATTGGCGCGGCATTGCCTCTGTCCCGTCGGGAAACATTCGCTTGCGCAGCGAGTGGCGCGCGTACGACGCGCGTCACCGTTTCGCATCGGTTCGTCCGAAAGCCGTCGCGCCGGCGGAGCCGGATGCGTGCATTTGCGGAACGATCATGATCGGGCGTGCGAATCCGGTGGACTGCGCGCTTTTCAAGGCGGGGTGCACGCCGCAGGACCCCATCGGCGCCTGTATGGTCTCGAGCGAAGGGACGTGCCGGATCTGGCATGAGTACGGCGGCATTCCCGTGTTGCAGGCCGCACGGTGACGATTTCATTGGCGCACGGTGCCGGCGGCCGATCCATGCGGCAACTCGTGACCGACGTCTTCACTTCAAGATTCGATCCATCGCCGCATGCTGCGGTCGGCCTCGCTGCGCTCGATGACGGAGCGGTGCTGCGCGTCGGTGACTACCATCTCGTCGTGACGACCGATTCGCACGTGGTCTCACCGGCATTTTTTCCCGGCGGCGACATCGGACGGCTGGCGATTTGCGGAACCGTGAATGATCTCGCCGTCATGGGAGCGACCGCACCCCTCGGCATCACGTCGGCGATCGTGATTGAAGAGGGATATGCCCTTGCAGACCTCGAGCGAATTCGCACGTCAATGGTTCACGCGTGCCGCGAAGCGCGAACGACGGTCGTCACCGGCGACACGAAGGTCATGGGACGCGGCGAGATCGACGGAATCATTATTACGACCACGGGAATCGGATTGGCTCGCACGGTTATTACTGATTGCGGTCTGCGTCCCGGAGACGTCATCATCGTTACGGGTTGCGTGGCCGATCACGGATTCGCCGTTATGGCGATGCGCCACAAGCTCGCTTTCGATCCGCCGTTACAGTCGGACGTCTCGCCGATCAACCATCTCGTGCAGGCGATTCTCGATGTCGCGCGAGACGACATCGCGGCGATGAAAGATCCGACGCGCGGGGGCGTCGCGAGCGCGCTGCACGAGATGGCGGAGAAGAGCCATGTTGGTATCGACATCGATGAACCGTCGGTACCGGTAACGGCGGGGGCACGGGCGGTCTCCGAACTGCTCGGAATCGATCCTCTTTACGTAGCGAACGAGGGGAAGGCCGTCATCGGCGTCTCGCCAGGCGCGGCACGCAGCGTCATCGACAAGCTCCGAGGTACGCAGCAAGGTCGCGATGCTGCGATTATCGGACGGTGTGTCGACGAACACCACGGCATGGTCGTCATCGATACGGGCTTGGGCCGCCGTCTACTCGCCGAACCCGAAGGTGAACTCCTCCCACGCATATGCTGAAAGCCGCCACTTTAATGAAAGCCTTGTAAGGGTTCATTTTGTGAATTCACAGGTTCGGCAACTCGTAATCCGCAAAGGCACAACCTTCGATAATGTTCGCTTATCGAAGGCTACTTTGAGAGACCCAGAGTAGAAGAGGCCAACCCGGCGAGCACCCCGGGCCCCCGTGCGAGGAGAGGTCCACGCTGAACCGCCAGCCCCGCTCCCGCGCCCCCCGACCGGTACGGAACCGGTGAGCGGCGAGCTCACCCCGTCGGCGGTCGGGGGCATCCCGGGCGCCGCCGAGATTGACGAGCTGGAGCTGGCCGACCGCGCGGCGACGCTACTGCTGGCCGCGGAATCGCCCAACACGATCCGCAGCTACCGGGCCGGCTGGGCCTCGTTCGTGCGCTTTTGCTCGACCTACGGGCACGAGCCGCTCCCAGCGCTCCCGACGACCCTCATCGCCTACGGGACCTGGCTCGTCGAGCGTCCGACGTTCGAGGCGGTCGTCGGCAAGGCGCAGCCCCGGCGCAAGCAGTTCGGCCCGGCCGATCCGAGCACGGTCCTCTCGCATTTCGCGGCGATCGCGGCGGTGCACCGGGCTGCCGGCCACGAGTCGCCGACCGACGAGGCCTCGGTCGTGCGCTGGAAGCGCGGGATGCGCCGGACGCACGGGAAGGCCGCCGACCAGAAACACCCATTCCTCGACCGCCACTACGTCGCGGCCGTCCAGGCGATGCCCGAAACGACCGCCGGCGCGCGCGACGCCGCGATCCTCGCGCTTGGCCTCGTCTCGGCACTGCGGCGCTCGAATCTCGCCGCGCTGACGATCCACGACCTGCGCCTCGACCCCGAGGGGTTTGTGGTCCGGGTGCGCCGCTCCAAGACCGACCAGGAGAGTCGCGGCGATTTCGTCGTCATCCCGGCGACGTTCACGGCGACCTGCCCTGTGCAGCGGATCCGGCGCTGGCTCGAGCGCGCGCGGTTACTGACTACGGCTGGGGAGTTCGACCACGCCCTGCCCGACGGCACCCCCATATTCTATCCGGTCGACCGCAAAGATCGGGTGGTCCGGCGCTTGCGCGAAGATGGCTCCATCGCGCCGCTCAGCGCGGATGCGATCGCGAAGATCGTGCAGCGAACCGCACTGCGCTTGGGGCTCGATCCGACCCAGTTCGCGGCGCACTCCTTACGGTCGGGTTTTCTAACCTCCGCTGATGCCGGCGGCGCGGCGCTCGACGATAGTATGGACCAGTCCGGGCACGCATCACGCGGCGTCGCCGCGCAGTACGTGCGGCACGGGAACCCGTGGAGCGCGGGCCGTGCCCGAGCCGCGCGGTCACTCAAAATTTGACTTGAAGCTACGGGCCTGAGTTTGGCGTTGTAAAGTGTCGCTTGACAGGGTATAGTGGTGGCAGTTTGGAGCGCTTTGGCAACGAGTCATCTCGTCTTATTTGGGAGGGACGCCCGAACAAGGCGACCCGTCGGCTCGTGCCGTCGCCGCTCCACGCAAAGACGGCCGCTCGCATAGACACAATTCTCAATACCGCGACCCTCAAGGAGTGCTCTAGCTTTCCGCCCGGATGGCATTTCAAGGTGCTGCATGGTAAGCAACGAGGAGCCTTTCAGGTGAGAATTGATGACCGCTATCGGATCCGGTTTCGCTGGGACGAGCAGTACGGTGCGGTTGACGTTACTGCTGGCGAATTTCATGACGAGGATGACTAATGGCTAGGATTATTGCAGTGCCCAAGCATCGGCGACCGAGCACGCCAGGTGACCTCATCCGTGAATATCTGGACGATCCTGGACTGGGCCTAACGCAAGGGGAGCTCGCTGCGCGACTCGGTATAAGCCGAGGAAACCTCAATGCGATCGTCAACGGGAAACGCGCTACTACGCCGGCGATGGGCCTGAGGCTCGAACGAGTCCTCGGTATTCGTTTACAGACGTGGTTGAACTTACAGGCGGCAGTGGACATCTATGACGCGGTGCACTCGCCCGAGGCGCGCCAGATTGCAAGGCTCAAGCCGCTTCGAACTTCTGCCGCCTAAAAGCCGGCGCTCGACTTCGCGTCGACGTCCAGCCCGACGTGCGAAAAAGCCCGGGCCGAACGTGTGAGATGATCGCCGGCCACGCTTGTCATTCGCGGATCGGAGAAGTAACGTGCCCGTTGATGTCGACGATTCCCAAGCTCTGTGGACGCTATCCGCCGCAGAGCACGCTGCGGTGGCCGCAAAGAGCATCTGTCACGACTGTGCGTATAACCCCAGATTGGCCGTCGCTCTAACGGCACAGAAGCGGCCCAGAGAAACCACCGGCCGGCGGTTGGGGCCGCGGCCGGATGGCGGCATGAAGAAATATCATGAAATCAACATTATGTGATATTAAATGAATAGAAGCGGTTCGTGGCGGACGCTTGCGCCGGAGGGCTTGCCACATGAAAGATTTCGCCACGCGATCCTTGGTGCGTATCCTGACCGTTGCCGCGATGGCGGCGTTTGGCGCGACGGCGCCCGCGCTGGCCGATGACACGCTGCAGGTGATCACCGGCGCGCAACCGAGCGCGTACTATCAAGTCCTCGACGACGTCGCGCAACTCGGCGGCTACTATAAGGCCGAACATCTGATCGTCAACGTCAACTACGCCGGCAACCCGACGATCGCGGCGCAACTCGTTTCGAGCGGCAAAGGCGATATCGGCGCTGAGGCCGTCGAGCCGCTGATCATCGGCTACGAGCGCGGCATCCGGCTGCAAGCCTTTTTCTCGCGCGCGCAGACCAACGAGTACGTGCTTGGGGTCAATGCGGATAGCCCGATCCGGCGCCTGGCCGATTTCAAAGGCCAGATCCTCGGCGAGTACTCCGTCGGCAGTTCGGCCGAGGACTACGTGAATTCGATGCTCGCGGGCGCGGGTTTGAGCCGCGGCGACTACAGTTACATCCCGATCGGCAACGGTGCCCAGGCGATCCAGGCGCTCAACGCCCATAAGGTGGCCGGCGCCGCGTTTCCGGTCTTGGAACTGCTCAATTATCAGATCACGGCCGGCCAGAAGTACCGCTTTTTCTTCCACCCGATTTTGCAGTACATCGGCGACACGGCCTACGTTGCGACGCCGGCAACGATTCAAGGTAAGGCCGACGCACTCAAGCGTTTCTGCCGGGCCACGGCCAAGGCGGCGATCCTCATCCGCGAAAACCCACGGCTCGCAGCGCGCTGGTATCTTGAGGGCGCCGGGATCAAAGTAACCGACGACGCGGTTGACAAGGAAGTGCAGCTCCTCGTCCTGGCCCAGGAAATGCTGCCCGGCGCGAACCCAATGAGCAGCCGGATCGGTGACATCCCGCCCAGCGGTATGGCCGTGCTGGCCCAAGCGATGTACGAAAATGGCCGCACGACCCAGGCGATCTCGCCCGCGCTCTTCGATACCGATCAGTTCGTGACATACGCGAACGATTTCGACCACAAAGCGGAGATCGCGCGCGCGAAAGCCATGAAGTAGCCGCGCAACCCCGGCAACGTGCTGCGGGTTTCACGAACCGCCATGCATCAGATTTCCGAACTGGGAGCGGCCCTCGACCGGGCTCGTTACCGGCTCCTCGCCGCCGACATCGGCTCCGTTGAGTTTCGCGATCATGCATACGCGCTCTCGGTCGCCGGACAACGCATCACCGAATCCATCGCGGATGCCTACCTCGAGTTGACCGCCGCGGACCCCGAGGCCGCCTAGCCGAGAGAAACGGCCGGCTTTGGGTACATATGGCCCATGCCGAACGTTAACTGGTCCCTCGTTTGCCTGCCCGCGCTTGCGGCGACGCTGCTGGCCTTCGCAGCGGGACCGGTTCGCGCGGATTCCGGCGACCCCGGCGTGGCTTTCATCAGCACGCTCAACGGTGACGTGACGGTGCAGCGCGGCGACTCGGGCGACACCGTTTCGGCCGGTATAAACGCTCCGCTGCTGGTCGGCGATTCGGTTTGGACCGGCGACGACGCGCGCGCCGAGATCCAGTTCGACTACGGTCACGTCGTCCGCGTCGGTCCGGACGCGCAGATCCGCTTTGCCGCGCTCGGCCGCAGCGACGACACCGTCCAGCTGGCCGCCGGCACCGTCGGGGTCGGCGTGTTGCATGCGACGGATGAGTTCACGCAAGTCGAGACGCCGTCGGTCACCGTGCGTCCGCGCTCGACGGGCTTCTATCGGGTCACCGTCGATGAGAACGGGACGACGGAGATCACCGTGCGCTCCGGCCGTGCCGCCATTCTGCTCCCCCATGGGACGCTGACGCTGGCTCCGGGCAGTACGATGGAGGTATCGGGACCGGCCGACGCACCGTCGTATCGCTACACGCACATGGCCGGCCGCGATTCGTTCGAACAATGGAACGACGACCGCGACGCGGCCTTCGCGCGCTCGAATTCCTATCGCTATGCCGCAGCCGGCATCCCGGGCCTCTACAATCTCGATTCGCACGGACAGTGGTCGAACGATCCGTCCTACGGCGATGAGTGGATCCCGGACGTCGCGAGCGACTGGTCACCGTACAGCACCGGTCAATGGACGGCCGAGCCCTATTACGGCTGGACCTGGGTCGACAACTCTTCGTGGGGCTATGCGCCGTTTCACTACGGCCGCTGGCACCGCGATCAACGCCGGAATCGCTGGGCGTGGACCCCGGGCCCGCGCTCGCAACCCGCGCAACCGTGGGCGCCGGCGCTCGTGGCTTTCATCGGTTTCGGTGGTGGCGGTCTGACCGTCGCGCTCACCAATTCGATCGCCTGGGTACCGCTCGCGCCGAGCGAACAGCCGCACCCATGGTGGGGCGGCGGTGCGCGCTCCTATGCCGCGAATAATCCGGGCAACGTGCGCACCGTTTATCGCAACGCGCAATACTCGAACGCGGTGCGCTCCGTGCCGCGCGCGTCGTTCGGCAACGGCGGGTACCAGCGGACGGCACCCGTCGCCGCCGCGAACCTCTCGCACGCGATCGTGATGCGCGGCGCCGTTCCGGTCGTTCCGGGCCCGCAAGCGCAGCGCTATACGCAGCGCGCGCCCGTTGCGGCGGTCGCGGCGCGTCCGCCGGCCGCGCAAGCGTTCCATGCGTTCGCCGCGACGCCGCACGCGCCGCAGACGTTCGTGCAGCAACGCGCCCAGGCAACCGCCGTCGTTCAACACGCACCGCCGCCGGTCGCCGCGCGGCCGCAGCCCAAGCCTCCCGCCTTCGCGCAACCGCAGCGCGCAGCCGCACCCGTCGTCGCCCGCCCGGCCGGTGCGCCGGCGGTACGCCAGGCGCCCGCCGGCACGCAGCCGCAGCGCCCAGCTCCCGGGTTCGCACAACCGCAACGCGCGACCGCGCCCGTCGTCGTGCGCCCCGCTGCCGCGCCGGCGGTACACCAAGCGCTGACGGTCGCACAGCCGCAACGCCAGGCTCCCGGGTTCGCGCAACCACAACGCGCGACCGCGCCCGTCGTAGCACGCCCCGTCGCCGCGCCACCCGCGCGCCAAGCGCCTGCGGTCGTCCAGCCGCAACGTCAGGCACCCGCGGTCGCACAGCCGCAACGCCCGGCCGCGCCCGCCTTCGCGCAACCGCAGCGGCAAGCGCCTCCGGTTGCCGCACCGCCGGTTCGCCAAGCACCGGCGGTCGTACGGCCGCAACGCCAGGCTCAGCCGGCATTCGTCCAGCCGCAGCGGCAAGCGCCTCCGGTTGCCGCACCGCCGGTTCGCCAAGCACCGGCGGTCGTACAGCCGCAACGGCAAGCCCCGCCGGCAGTTGCGCGACCCGCTGCTCCGCCGCCGAAGCCGGCCGGGACGCCACCCGGCTAAGCTACGGGCGGTAGGGGAGCCGCATGGCCCCGGGCAGTAGCTAGCCGGTCATGAAAACGATCTTCGCGTTCGCGCGCGTTCTTGGAATCGCGCTTGCGCTCGGGGCTTCTTCTTTCGCTACGGCCGGTGCGCAAAGCGCGCCGCTGACGGTGCGAGTCGGCGTGCTGCCCAACGACGACATGATCGCGTTGCTCTATGGCGTGCGCACCGGGATGTTCCGCAAGGCCGGGCTGGACGTCCAGATCGACCGCTCCGGCACGAGCGGTGCGGCGATCGCAGCCGCGGTGATCGGCGGAAGTTTGGACATCGGCAAGTCGAGCCTGCAGACGCTGATCGAAGCGCATATCCATAACGTGCCGGTCGTGCTCGTCGGCACGGCGGCCGTGTACGATAGCCGCGCGCCGTACGCCGGACTGCTCGTGATGAAGAGTTCGCCGTTCTATACCGTGACCGACATCCAAAGCGGCATCATCGGGCTAAGCTCGGCGAAAGACGTCGCCCAGATGGCACTCCTGAAGTCGCTCGACGATGCCGGCCTGAGCGGCAAGAACCTGCAATTCACCGAGATCCCGATGTCGGCCGGAGCGGCCGCACTCGATCAGGGCCGCACGGTCGCGCAAGAGATCTCCTATCCGCTCGCGCAAGCGGCCGTCGAAACCGGAAAATTCCGCTTTCTCCCGGCGCTCGACACCTTTGGGAGCACCTTCGCGTTCTCGGTCTATTTCACGACCAAAGACTATGCTGCGAAGAACGCGACCGCGGTCAAGACGTTCGCGAAGGTGCTGGCCGATGCGGCGCGCTTTACCAACGCCCATCACGACGTCACCGCACCGATGCTGGCCGACTTCAGCGGCGTCGCGCTGGCCACCATCCAGCGCATGCCCCGCGTGAACAACGGCACGACGATCAGCGCCCATTCGGTGCAGCCCATGATCGACGCCGAGGCTAAGTACGGCTTCATCGACCACGCCTTCCCCGCGGCGGAAATGATCGATCCGGACGTCGGCTCGAAATAGGCCGCCCGCCCCGACGACAAATATCATGAAATCGCGTACAATCGTGATATGAGTTCCGGCGATCGCCACACCTCCGGGGAGCGCTACTTCATCCCCGACGATCCCCTGATCGCCGATTTCGTCGCCGACCTGCTGCGCAAGAACCGCTCCGCTCGTACGATGGAAGCCTACGCGCGCGACCTCGAGCATTTCGGTCGCTACCTGAGCGGCGAAGCAGAGCCGGCCGTGCGCGTCTTCCCCCGGCTGCGCGACGCGAGCGCCAGCGATATTCGCAAATACGTGTTGCATCTAATGACGGTCCGGCGCTACAAGGTCGTCGCGGTCCGGCGCAATCTGAGCACGCTGCGCACGTTCTACACGTTCTTGCGGCGCGAGAACATCCGCGCCGATCAGCCCGCGCTCGACGTCGAGCTGCCGAAGGCCGAGCAGCGCAAACCGAAGGTGCTGCGCCTGCCCGAAGTCGCAGCGATCGTCAAGACACGCGTCGAGCGTCCCGGCGGCATCAGCCTCGCGCCGCGTGATCGGGCCATCATCGAATTGCTCTACGGCAGCGGCATCCGGCGCGCGGAGCTGGCCGGACTCAATCTCGACGACGTCGACCTCGGTGCGCGCGTCGCGATGGTGACGGGCAAAGGCAACAAGCGGCGCATGGTACCCCTCACCGAGGCCGCGACGATGGCGATGCAATCCTATCTGCACGTGCGGCCGGCCTCGAGCGACCGCGCCTTCTTCCTCAGCAATCGCAACGCGCGCTTGGGCCTGCGCCAAGTCTGGCAGATCGTCAAAGACTACGCGGCCAAGAGCGGCATCGATCGCGCGACCACCCATGCGATGCGCCATTCGTTTGCCACGCACTTCATCGAGGGCGGTGGTGACGTTTCATCACTGCAGCGCTTGCTCGGCCACGCCAACATCGCCACGACCCAGATCTACATCGACCAGTCGATCGCGCACCTCAAGAAGGCCTTCGACGCTGCCAATCCGCGCGACAAGTCGGAGTTCGACGACGCCCTGCGCGACGCGTAGCGGCTAGATCCGGCCGGACGTACCGTCCCGCCGGAGCGCCATGCCCGAAGCCCCGAAGCTCGCCCGCGCGCCATTGCTCGGCCGGCCTACGCCGCCGCTTCTCGCCGGCGCCTCGCCCCCGAAATATTCCAGCATCGCGGCCCGCCCGGCCCGGACCAGCGGGCGCAGGGAAGGGTGTTTTGCATAAATCGCTTGGTGCGCGCCCAAATACCGCCGCACCCCATCGACCGACGAATAGTGCGTGCCGTCGGAGCGGATGAAGTAGATCGACGTCACCTCGGGGACGCGCGCCCATTCGCGGTTCTCCGCAAGCCGTAACCAAAACTCGTAGTCTTCCGCGTTCGAGAGCGATTCATCGAGCAGGCCGATCTGCGCGACGAGCGAGCGGCGAAACATCAACGCCGTCGGCGCCAGCGACCCGGCCCATTGGATGTCGGCATGATCGAGCACGGCGGTGTGACCGGCGAGGGCCGTGATGGCGTAGGTTCCGTCGGCCGCGCGATCGACGAAGCAGTTGATCATCTGACCGTACGCAACGTCGAGACCGCTTCGGAGCAAGCCACTCGCCAGCAGCGCGATGTGGTCCGGAAACATCTCGTCGTCATCGTCGAAAAACGTCACGAACGTTCCGCGCGCGTCGGCCAAGCCGCGATTGCGGGCGGCCGCGGGCCCGCCATTCTCGGGTTGATCGACGAACCGCACGCGCGGGAAGGCCGCAACGACGTCGCGCACGTCGATGCCGCCGTCGTTCACGACGATAACTTCCAGCGCGGGATAGGTTTGGCGTTCGATCGACGCCAGCGTCGTTGCCAAGAGGTCCGGGCGGTTGTAGGTTGCGACGACGACGGAAACCAACGGGGCCTCGGCACCGAAGGCCGGCTGGGCGCGCAGGCGCGGGCGCGTGGCGTGGCGCTCTTCGCGAATTTCCGGCGGCGCGGAACACAGCCCGTCGCCGACGGCTTGGAGGATGCTCCGTCGATTCCACAGATCGTAGGTCGCCACGCCGCGCAGGATCTCGGCCGCACCGCTCACGGACGACACGACGAGCGGCCGGCCCAGCTTGGCCAATGCGAGCGCGACGCCGGGATCGTTGGCGGTGCCGTCGACGATCACGCGGGCCCGCCCAAGCGCTGCCGCGGCGCGTTCGGGCGGCTCGAAACGGATGCGTCCGGGGATCACGGGGTTGGGGCGCGCGACGATCGTTACCGGCAGCTCGAGGTCGCTGAGAGCGGTCACGAACGGCGCGAGTTCGTCGGCGCTGCACAGCGGCGCGTACACGACGACGTCGGTCCGTTCGCAATCCGCGGCGACCAGGATTGCCGGAACCTCGTTGACGACGACCTCGAAATCCCGCCGGACGCTGCCGACCGCCTCGATCAGCCGTTCGCGCTCGCCCCACGAGCGCACGATAAGAGCGTCGGCCAGACCGATCGCCTCGACGAGCAGGGCCCGGTCGTCGGGTGCCATCGACGGGGCTCGGCCGGCCAGCGTTGCGGCGTACGTATCGAGCATGAGCCGCACTTCATCCCACGTCGCGTACGTCGCGCAGAGTTCGCGCGAATGTTCGCGCAGCAGCCCGACGCGCACGTCCTCGACGTGCATCGAGAGGGCGAAGCGCTGCCCGGTACGCCGCAGGTCGAGGGCGTGTGCGGCCACCGCTGCGGCGCAGCCGGGATCGCCCGCGACGATCGTCCCATCCCCGGGAATGCGGGCGGCGGCGCTTGCCGCCTCCGCGTCGAGGGAACCGAGGTTGAGTATCCGCGCGGCGGGTGGCTGCGCCATTCGATCCGTCAAGACTCTCCGATGACGACGCCCCCGCACGTGCCATTCCAGCCACGCGACCTTGCGAATCGCCGCCGCCGAATCCTGGGATTTTGCTGGGACTTTACTTGGGATTTACCGGGAAATCCCTACGGCCCCCAGCCCAAGCAAGGCGTCGCTACTTCAGCCGCCCCCCGGGTTTGCTGATCGCGACCCAGGCGTCTTTGTCGGGATCCCAACGCTCCATGATGACCCAATCCTGGTTCACGCCGCGCTGCGGCGTCGCGACGTAGTTGTACCGGCCGAGCGCGCCGGTCCAGTCCTTCGTCGAGGCAAGTTCCGCCCGCAGTTGCTCGGGCGTTGCGCCGAGGCCGACTTTATTGAGCACCGCTGCGAGCGCGCCCAACGGGTCCCAGGCCACGGCGGCCAGCAGATCGGGCCGCTTGCCGCCGGCGGTCTTGAACGTCGACGTGAAACGGGCCACCGCGTCACGCACGCCGCGATCGCGCAGTTCGTCCGGCACGAGCGCCGGCGGTCCCGCGAAGAGCAGTTCCTTGGGCATGATCGCCTTGTACGATTCCATCTGCGCGTACGACATATTGCCGGGCGACGTGACGAGCGGAATGTCGAGCCCGACGTCTTGCATGCCGTGCAGCACGGTCGCGATCGCCGTGCCGGTCGTGAACGCGATGAACGCCTGCGCTCCCGATTGCTTGATGTTCGAAAGTTGCGCCGTCACGCTCAGATCGCTGAGCGCGTAGTGCTCGTAGGCGACGTAGGTGACGCCGGCGTTGACGTACTCCGGCGTCTTGATGATCGCTTGCAAGATGCGGTCGGCGTCCTGGCCCGAAGCGTCGGTGCCGTTGAGGACCGCGATCTTCTTGAAGCCGCGGTCCTTGAGATACCGCATCGAGACGCCGAGGATGTCGTCGGCGGAATACATCGCGGAGAACTGAAAGCTGCCGGCCGGCGGTTCGACGGCCGGCGTGAGGCAGTATTCCAGCGGACCGTTCGCGATCAACGCGGCGGTAGCGCGGCACGTCGTGGCGGGGCCGCCGTCGAGCACGATCGTGGGGTGGTTGGCCAAAGCCTGATTCATCGCTTGAACGGCGACGGCCGGATTGGTTTGATCGTCCGCGATGTTGACGTGGATCGGCCGGCCCTTGATGCCGCCCGCCTTATTGATTTGATCGACGAAGACACCGATGCCGTCGGCTTCCTGTTTGCCCAGGAACGCGGCGCCGCCGGTCAACGGCAAGACCGCGTAGATCTCGAAGGGATCGGCCGCGCGCGCGCCTTGCGCGAGCGAGCCCGTGAAGAAAAAGGCCGCGACCAGCGCGGCCGTAAGGGAGCGTCCCATCGTCATCCTTTGCTGCCGTCGTGCGGCGTTTCGAGATGTCCGCCGAAGCCGAAACGCATCGCCGAGAGCACCTTGTTTTCAAACGCAGCCTCGCCGCGCGAACTGAACCGTGCATACAACGCGGTCGTGAGCACCGGCGTCGGCACGCCCTCGTCGATTCCGGCTTGAACCGTCCAGCGCCCTTCACCCGAGTCGGAGACGCGGCCCGCGAAGTGCGAGAAGTCGGCATCCTGCACGAAGGCCTGCGCCGTGAGATCGAGCAGCCACGATGCGATCACGCTGCCGCGCCGCCAGACTTCGGTGACCTCACCGAGATCGAGTTCGTACTGATAGTGCTCCGGGTTGCGCAGCGGCGTCGTCTCGGCGTCGACGGCGTGGGTTTTCTTGCCGATGTCTGCAGCGTGCAGCACGCCCAAGCCCTCGGCGTAGGCCGCCATCATGCCGTACTCGATCCCGTTGTGCACCATCTTCACGAAATGGCCGGCACCGTTCGGACCGCAGTGCAGGTAGCCGCGTTCCGCCGTGCCCTTGTTCTCCGGACGCCCCGGCGTGCGCGGCACGTCGCCCATGCCGGGCGCGAGTGTGTTGAAGATCGGGTCGAGTCGCTTCACGACGCCGTCGGAACCGCCGATCATCATGCAGTAACCGCGCTCGAGCCCCCAAACGCCGCCGCTCGTTCCGACGTCGACGTACTCGATGCCCTTCGGGCGCAGCTCGCCGGCGCGCCGGATGTCGTCGATGTAGTACGAGTTGCCGCCGTCGATGATGCAGTCGCCGCTCTCGAGCAGCGGGACCAAGTCGGCAATGCTCGCGTCGGTCACCGCCGCCGGCACCATGAGCCAGATCGCGCGCGGCCGAGCGAGCTTGGCCACGAAATCTGCCAGCGCCGACGAACCCGTCGCGCCTTCGCCTGCAAGTCCCGCGACGGCCTCGGCGCTGCGGTCGTACACGACGCAGGTGTGGCCGCCGCGCAACAAGCGGCGCACCATATTGGCGCCCATGCGGCCGAGGCCGATCATCCCGAGTTGCATTACTTCTCCTTTTGTTTGCGGTAGCGACGGATGAGTGCGTTAGTTGAGCTATCGTGAGCGAGCGCTGCGTTGCCGCCCGCGTCGAGTTCCGGGATGATGCGCTGCGCGAGCACTTTCCCGAGCTCGACGCCCCACTGGTCGAACGAATCGATGTTCCAGATCGCGCCCTGGACGAACGTGTTGTGTTCGTAGAGCGCGACGAGTTTGCCCAGCGCCGCGGGCGTCAAGGTTTCCAGCAGCAGCGTATTCGACGGGCGATTGCCCTCGAAGACGCGATGCGGCACGAGCCAATCGGGCGTGCCTTCGGCCTTCACTTGCTCGGCGGTCTTCCCGAATGCCAGCGCTTCGCCTTGCGCGAACACGTTGGCGATCAGGATGTCGTGATGGTTGCCCAAGGGATTGAGCGATTTCGCGAAGCCGATGAAATCGCAGGGGATGAAACGCGTGCCCTGATGGATCAGCTGGTAGAACGAGTGCTGCCCGTTCGTCCCGGGCTCGCCCCAGTACACGGGGCCCGTATCGTGCGTGACGGGCGATCCGTCGAGTTGCACGTGTTTGCCGTTGCTCTCCATCGTCAGCTGCTGCAAATAGGCCGGGAAGCGCTTGAGATACTGCTCGTACGGCAACACGGCGACGGTCTGCGCGCCGAAGAAATCGTTGTACCAGACCGCGAGGAGTCCTAAGAGCACGGGCAGGTTGCGCTCGAACGGCGCGCTGCGGAAGTGTTCGTCCATCTCGTGGAAACCGCCCAGCATTTCGGCGAAACCCGCCGGCCCGATCGCGATCATCGTCGAGAGACCGATGGCGGAATCCATCGAATAGCGACCGCCGACCCAATCCCAGAAGCCGAACATGTTCGCGGTATCGATGCCGAACTTCGCGACTTCGGCCGCGTTGGTCGACACGGCAACGAAGTGCTTCGCCACGGCGGCCTCATCGCCGCCCAGCCGCGCGAGCAGCCACGCCCGCGCGCTGTGCGCGTTCGTCATCGTCTCGAGCGTCGTGAACGTTTTCGACGAGATGACGAACAGCGTTTCGGCGGCGTCGAGGTCGCTCACGGCTTCGGCGAAATCCGTCCCGTCGACGTTGGAGACGAAGCGACACGTCAGGTTGCGGTCGCTATAGTGGCGCAGGGCTTCGTAGGCCATCACCGGCCCGAGATCCGAACCGCCGATGCCGACGTTGACGATCGCCCGGATGCGCTGGCCGGTGTGACCGGTCCAGGCGCCGCTGCGAATGCGCTCGGCGAAGGCGCCCATCTTGTCGAGCACCGCGTGGACGTCGGGGACGACGTTCTTCCCGTCGACGTCGATCACCGCGCCGCGCGGCGCGCGCAGCGCCACGTGCAGCACGGCCCGGTTCTCCGAAACGTTGATCTTCTCACCGGCGAACATCGCGTCGATCCGCGCGCGCAACCCCGATGCCTCGGCGAGCGCGAGCAGCAACTTCAACGTCTCGGCGCTGATCCGGTTCTTGGAGTAGTCGAGGAACACGCCGGCCGCCTCGGCCGTGAAGCGCTCGCCCCGCTCCGGGTCGGCGGCGAAGAGCTCGCGCAGGTGCGTTTCGCGAATCGCGGCGTAGTGCGCCTGGAGCGCCGACCACGCGGCGTGGTTGTCAGCCGATTCCATGGGAAGGTCGGTTTCGTCGGAAGATGCCGAAGCCTCCCCGGCGTGGTAAAGGCCCGATCATGTCCCACGAACACACCGCCGTGCGCGTCTTTCGCGGTATCCCGTACGCCGCGCCGCCGGTCGGGCCGCTGCGCTGGCGGCCGCCGCAACCGGCGCCGCCCCGGGACGGACGCAGCGACGTAACGCGCTTCGGCGCCGATCCGATCCAGCTCAACGAACCGGGCCGCGATTCGCGCGCGCCCGGGATGAGCGAAGACTGCTTGACCCTCAATATCTGGGCGCCAAGCGAACCCCCAGCCGGCGGTGCGCCGGTGCTGGTCTGGTTCGATGGGGGCGGCTTCACGGCGTGTTCGGCCGCGAAGGCCCAAACCGACGGCGCTCGCTTCGCGCAGGCCGGCGCGATTCTCGTGAGCGCGAACTACCGCGTCGGGGCGTTCGGGTTTCTGGCCCATCCGGCGCTCACGGCCGAATCACCCCACGGCGCCGCGGGGAACTACGGCTTGCTCGACGCGCTCGCCGCGCTGCGTTGGGTGCGCGAAAACGTCGCGGCCTTCGGCGGCGATCCGGCGCGCATCACGGCCTTCGGCGAATCCGCCGGCGCGGCGCTCGTCGCGTTGCTGATGACCTCGCCCCTGGCGGGCGGGGCATTCGATCGCGCGATCTTGCAGAGCCCGGGCTCGTTCCGGCCGCTGTGCACGCTTGCCGAAGCCGAGGCGGCCGGCGGCGGCGCCGGGAGCTCGCTCGCGGAGTTGCGCGCGCTCGCGCCGGACGCGGTCCTCGCCCTGAACGGCAAGATCGGACCGGCGGTGCGCGGCCTGACCGTCGGGCGTCCGCTGCGCCCGATCGTCGACGGCTGGTCGATCGTGACGGATGAAGCGCGGGCCTTTCGCAGCGGCGCCGTCGCGGCCGTACCCGCGATCGTCGGCACGAACGCCGATGAGGGACGCTATTTCGCGGCCGGGATCCCGGTTGCCGATCGCGCCGCGCTGCGGCGCTACCTTGAGGCGAATTTCGGCGCGGAGGCCGAGGAAGCATGGAGCCACTACGGCTGCAGCGACGACGCGGGCGCGGCGGCCGGCGCCCGGGCGGCCTTCGCCGACGCGCAGTTCAACTACGGCGCGCGCGAGCTAGCCCGCGCCATCGCGCGCCGCGGCAGGGCCTACCGGTACGTGTTCGCCCACGCCCCCGTCGCGGCGGCGGCACCGACCCACACCGATGAGATCGCCTACGTTTTCGGCACGGGCGCCTTTGAGGCGCGCGAACGCGCGATCTCGGATGCCCTCCTCGCCGCCTGGGTGCGGTTTGCGGCCTGCGGCGACCCGAACGGCCCCGGTCTCGACGGCTGGGAACCGTACGACCCCGTGCGCGACAACGACCTGCGCATCGACGCTTCGCCGGCCGCCGCGGCGGACTGGCGCCGCGCGCCGCTCGATTTCATCGAGCGCTTCTACGCTGCGCGCGGCCTCTGAGGGTTATTCCGGCGAAAATGGCCGGCCGCGCGCCTGGGTCATCGCCTCGCGCAGCAACGTCAAAAGCACGAGCTCGCGCTCTTCGTCGTCGATCGGGTCCCCGGCGACCTCGCGATTGACGAGGTTGGCCAGCGCCCGCGCGGCGTAGTTGTTGGGAAAAGCCTGGATGAAGCGGTGAATCTCGGCCGCGATCTCGATGAGGATCGCCGCCTCGTCCCGGTCCTGATCGGCGGACATCTTGGTGTAGTATCGGCCGATATGTGAGCAAACCATCGAAGGGAGGCTGCCTGTCGAGCGAGTACCCGAACGGGTGGCCCTCATTTCCGGCGACGACAAGCCGTACGAAGTCCCCGATTTTGTCGCCGACGCCGAACTGCGTAAGAAATACGACACCGTCGCAAAGGCGTTGATCGCGGCGACGGTGGCCGACGCGCTGCGCACGCTGCAGCAGGAACACGAATGGGAACGCCTGCGGCTCGAGGCCGGCAGCCGCGCCGCGCAGACGGTCCTGCAGGCGCTCGAACGCCACGCGCACTCGGTGCGCTCGAAATATGCGCGGCTGGTGCCCAAACAGCGGACCGCCAGCGGCATCGTCCGCCCGCCGACGCTGTTCATGGACCTCATCCTTTCGATGGGGGTCGCCAACAAATACTACAATCAAGCGGTCGAAGCGGCGAGCCTCAAGCGCGACGCCCTGCTGAAGGTTCGCTCCACGGCAAAGGCGCTCGAACGCCACGTCGGCACGATCGATAAAGCGCTCGTGTTGCGCGAGATGGAGATTCGCAAGCACTTTCAGACCGACGAAGGCCGGGCCGAGCTCGAAGCGGACCCGCAGCTTGCCGAGATCGCCGAGCGCTGCGCCGCGATCGAACACGAGCGTGCGGACTACGAAGAACGTCTGGCGGCCGGCACGGTCAGCGACGAAGAGCGCCGCGACCGGACGATGGCGCACGACGGCCACCGTTACCTCGACGGCGAAATCAGGGGATTGCACGGATTACAGCAGCGCGAAGTTCGCTTCGGGAAGCTGCGCTACCTGATCTTTCGCGACCGCGACGAGCGCATTTGGCTCCTCGAGTACGGCAGCGACGTCGCGTCGCTGGCGTTGATGCGCTTCGACATCTTGCTGCACAACGGCCGGTACCTCATCCAGCGTTCGGCGCCGGAACGGCCCGACGGAGCACCCCGCCGCCCACAGAAGCGCAGCGGTCCCGACCCGCGCGCGTATATGGGCGTCGACCCGGCGCTGCGCCTGGCGCTGCGCAATTTTGCGGCCCGGGAGAAACCAAACCTCTAGCGCCCGAGCCGCGCCACCCGGCGGGCGGCTGCGGGCGATGAGCTTCGCCTAGCGCGCGCGCTTCTTGGCGGCCGGCGCCTTGCGCACGGGAGCCTTTTTCGCTGCGGTTTTCTTGGCCGGTGCCTTTTTGGCAACGGCCTTCTTGGCAACGGCCTTTTTCGCCGGTGCTTTCGCGGCCGTCTTCTTGGCGCCACCGCGCTTGGGAGCGCCGACGGCTTCCTTCAGCGTGCGGCCCGCGGTGAATTTCAGCACGCGCTTCGCCGGAACGTTCACCGGTTCGCCGGTTTGCGGATTGCGCGCGATGCGCGCCGCGCGATCGCGGATTCTGAACTGTCCGAAGGGCGTGAGGGCAACTTTGTCGCCGGTCTTCAACACCGCGGTAATCTTGTCGAGGAGCGCCTCGACTAATTCGTTGACCTGCCGCCGCGGCAGTTCGAAGTCTTCGGCGAGTTGCCTCACCAGTTCCGATTTCGTCATGGATTCCTTTCGCTTGAGCGAATCGACGGTCCCAGCCGTATCGCGCCAATTATACGCAAAAAACGACCAACTTCCCGTTTTTTTTTAGAACTCTGGCGTCGCCGCCTCGCGCGCGCGGATGAGGCGGAACATCGTCTCGTTGTACGGCGTCGGTACGGCGGCGCGCCGGCCTGCCGCCACGACGGCTCCATTGATATGGTCGATCTCGGTCTTCTTGCCCGCTTCAAGATCGACCAGCATCGTATTCCGCAATCCCGCCGTCTGCTCGACGATCGATCGCACGTAACTCCAGGGATCGTTGAACGGTAGCGCGATGCGCATGCCGCTCGCGACGGCCGCGGCTTCCTGGGCCAGCGAGCGGGCGATCTCGCCGGCATTCGGATCGCTCAGCACGATGCCGTTCGGGCGGTCAAGCAAGGTAGCGACCGGATTGATCGCCGCGTTGGCGATCAATTTTCCCCACAGGTGCGGACGAATGTCGTAGGCGACCGAGACGGCGAATCCCGCGTCGGCGAGCAACCGTGCGACGCGGGCGCAAACATCGGGCGACGCGCCGGCCGGGCCGACGATCGTGGTGCCGGTCCCGATCGGCGTCGCGCAGCCGGGTGCCGTCTCCAGCGCCGACTCAGTCGTCGCGCCGACGACGAGCGCGATGTTGCCGCCGAGCGACGCCTTCACCGCATCTTCGCTCGAAATGCCGGTTTGGAGCGAGACGATCACGCACGACGGATCGAGGTTGCCGACGAACGGCCGCAACGCCCGCAACGTGTGCGTCGCGCGCACGAACAAGAACAGGATTTGCGAGGCGAAGAGGTCGCGGGCGACCGACGAAATACCGACATCGGCGGGCGCGCCTTCTCCGGCCAGCTGCAGGCCCGCGGCGCGCACGGCCGCCACGACCTCGGGCCGGATATCGAGCAGCGTGACGTCGTTGTCGCGCGCGAGGCGATGCCCGAACAGCGTTCCGAGCGCTCCTGCGCCGATGATCCCGATCCGCATGCCCGGATAACTACGAACGCGGCCCGCGCATTCCCGCGGCGCGCCGGAAAAGCCCGATCGTGAGCACGCCGGCGCAGAAGCCGCCGATGTGTGCGAAGTACGCGGTGCCGTCGCTGCCGGCCGCGACTCGCGGCGAGAGCGAACCGAAACCGTTCACGAACTGAATCGCCGCCCAGACGCCGATGACGAGCACCGCCGGCAGCCGCAGGAAGAGGGGGAAACAGCCGATCGGGACGATCGTGTTAATCCGCGCCGTCGGATAGCTGACGATATACGCACCGAGCACGCCCGCGATCGCACCCGACGCGCCGATCTCCGGGACGTGACTGTTCGGCGCGATCGCAATCTGCGCGACGCCCCCGGCGAGCCCGCACACCAGGTAGAACGTCAGGAACCCGACCGGCCCGCACACGTACTCGATCACGGGTCCGAACACGAACAGGAAGAGCATGTTGAACGCGATGTGCAGGACGCCCGCATGGACGAACATCGCCGTCAGGAGCGTGAGGGGAGCGAACGGCGGGCTCGGCGCCGGCAACACGATGCCGTGGGTGACGTCGTACGGAATCACCGCGAACAGATCGATGAATTGGTCGACGTCGGGCGCGTTCGCCTCCTGGAAAAAGACGTAGACGTTGAGCGCGATCAGCAGGTAGACGACGACCGGCAACACGGGTAGCCGGCGGTTATCGCCGATCGGGATCAAAACTGCAGCTGAAGACCGAACACGGTGCGGCGCCCGGTATGCGTGAGATCGCGCTCCCCGCCGAAGAGCCCGAGCCCGCCGCCGACCTTGAGGTTGGCGTACGCGTCGACGGTCGGAAATTGCGGATCGTAGACCCGCGTCTCGAGGCCGAGCGCACCCGGCTGGTACTGCGCCACGGCACCCAGATTCGAGTACAGGACGCCGCCGCCGACGCGCAGGTGCGGCGCGATCGTCTGCATCAGCCCCGCACTCCAGCTGTTTTGCGGCGTGCCGATATCGTTGGCGCCGGCAAAGAGCGACGTCGTCCCGGACGGCAGCAGGGTCGCACCGACGTCGCTCTGCGGACCGCGGCTCGGCGTCTGCAACAATGGCTGACCGGCGGAGCCCGGTCGAGCGCTATCGAGTTCGCTCAGGCGAATCTGAATCGCGATCAGGTGCCGCGCCACGCCGGCCAGCCCGTCCATGTCGCGACTCACCTTGGCGCTTGCCGGTTTGGGCGACGTACCGGCGGCCGGCGACACGGCGGACGGCGTGGGGGCGAACGGTGCGGGCGTTGCGCCCGGATCGACGCCGTAGACGTGGCTCGTGGCGCCGAACGTGCGCAGCAGGGCGTTGAGTTTCTGCGTTGCGGCGTCCGTATTGGCGATCGTATCGCGCAGCTGGGCCTGCGTTTGCGGGTTGCCGGTGACCGTGCGCAGGTCTTGCGTGATCGCGCCGATCGTCGTCGCGGTTTGGGCCAGGCCCTTCGTGACGTCGAGCAGGTTTTGGTGCAACTGCGGGTTCGTCGCCAGATCGCGCACCTGATCGACCGTCTCGTTCAAGGCAACGCTGGACTTCGACAACGAGGAGAGCATCGTGTCGACGTTGCCGCGGTTCGTCCGCACGGTCGAATCGAGCTGAGCGGTCATGTCGACGAGGTTCTTGCTGCCGGCGTCCATCGCGACTTGCAGCGACGCGGTCAGCGCGTCGAGCCGGTCGACGAGATGGAACAGCCGCTGGCTGCCGCCGCCGGTGAGAGCGTTCGCGTTATTGAGCGCCATCTGCAGCGAATTGAGCAACCGCGGCTCGCTCTCTTCGACTTGCGCCAGCATGCGATCGAGGCGGTGCACCTCGCCCTGGCCTTCTTCCAACAGATCGCCGATCGTCGCCGGGTTCGTGCCCTCCGGTTGCTGTTCGAGCGGCAACACCTCACGCGGCAGCAACGCGATCGCTTGCGGCGGCGCGGAGGCTCCCAGCGGGCCCGCGGGCGCGGCCGAGGGCGGTGGCGGGACGATCTCCAAGGTCGTGTCGCCCGTCAACGGTGCGGCGATCAGGAACCGTGAGTTGCGCGGGATATCGACGGCGTTGTTGATCGCCAGGATGACGTCGACGGTAAAGTCTTCCGGCAAGAGTTTGGTCTGATCGACGATACCGACGATCACGCCGCTCTCGTAGACCAGCGCGCCCTTGTGCAGCCCGGCCGCAGACTTGAAGTGCACGGCGGTCGAATAGCGCCCTCCGGTGCCGACGTTAGCCAGCACGAGCGCGAAGCCGAACAACGCCGCCAAGCCGAAGATCGTGAATAACCCGACGATCGCTTGACGGTTCATCGCACCCTCACCGCGCGCCGGCGGTCAGATCGGAATCGGTCCAACTTCGCTCCCCCCTAAGAACTGCTGCACGATCGGATTGGGTGAGGCTTTGATCGCCTCGCACGTACCGTACGCGACGATCGCGCCCTCGAAGAGCATCGCCACGTAGTCGGCCATCATGTAAATGCTGGCCAGATCGTGCGAGACCACGACCGCCGTGCCGTTGAGCTGTTTGCGCAGCCGGACGATCAGATCGGTCAGCACGTGCGTGATGATCGGATCGAGACCGGTCGTCGGTTCGTCGTAGAGCACGCATTCCGGATTGGTGATCACGGCCCGCGCGAAACCGGCTCGCTTGACCATGCCGCCCGAGAGTTCCGCCGGCGAGCTGTCGATCGAGCCCGCGAGTCCGACGCTCTCCAACGCCTCGGTGACCATGGAGCGGATCTTCTCCTCCGGCAGCTTCGTCCGCTCGCGTAGCGGCAAGGCGACATTCTCGTAGATCGAGAGCGAATCGAAGAGCGCGGCGAACTGAAACGAAAAGCCGATCTTCTCCCGCAGCTCGTTGAGCTCGCGCTCGCGCAGCTCGGTGATATCGCGGCCCTTGACCAGCACGCGCCCCGAATCCGGCCGCTTGAGCCCGTTGATGAGCCGCAGGATCGTCGATTTGCCGGCGCCCGAGAGGCCGATGATGCAGGTGATTGCGCCCTCGACGATGTCGAGCGAGAGCCGCTCCATGACCACCTTGGAGCCATATCGGACGGTAATGTCTTCGAGCCGGGCGTAAACCGGCGGCGAGTCGCTCATTGCTGGAAGATCACGTACGACATGCAGAAGTTGAACACGAAGATCAGGATGATCGCGGTCACGACCGCGCCGGTCGTCGACTTGCCGACACCGGCGGCGCCGCCGCGCGTCTGCAGCCCGCTGTACGAACCGATAACGGCCACGATCACGCCGAAGACGACCGACTTCACCAGCCCCTTCAGAACGTCGCCGAAGGGCAAGAACTGGCGCACCGAGTTGATAAACGACTCGTTGCTGATGTGGGCGAACACGCTCGCGATCCACATGCCGCCGATGATCCCAACGATGTCGGCCATCACCGTCAGCAGCGGCAACATGATCATCAGCGCGATGAGCCGCGGCACGACGAGCATTCGCACCGGCGAGAGGCCCAATGCCTCGAGCGCCTCGATCTGCTCCGTGACGACCATCGAGCCGAGTTCGGCCGAGATCGCGGCTCCCGAACGGCCCGCGACGACCACCGCCGAGAGCATCGGCCCGAGTTCGCGCGCCATGGTGAAGGCGACGCCGCCACCGACGAGGTTGCCGAAGCCGTACTGGACCGCTTGATTCGCTGCTTCCAGCGAAAACACCATGCCGGTGCAGAGTGAGGTCAGCAGCACGATCGCCCACGACTGCACGCCCAGCAGATAGGCCTGGCTGATCGTCTCGCGCACTCGGATGCGCAGACGCGCGATGAACCCGGCCGATTCGCCGAGCAGCAGCGTCGCGCCGCCCGCGTACGAAAAGAAGCCGGTGGTTTCGCGCCCGAGCTCTTCGAGCACACTCATGCGTCGGCCAGTTCCCCAAGCGAGGCGAGGACGCCCTGCACCGCTTCGATGCGCCGCTCGGCCACGCCGCGTTCCGCCGCGAGGTTGTACTGGCGCTGATAGAGCGCTTCGAGCTCGCGGTCGACGCCGGTCAGCTGGGCGCGCGCGTCGCGCTCGAAGCCGGAGAAGTACGTGCGCACGGCTTGCAGGTACGCCCAGCGCGCGCCGGCCGGAACGTCGCCCGCCGCGAGCAGCGCCTCGATATCGCGCTGCGCGCGCAGCATCGCCCGGTCGGTCAGGTGAAACCCGGCCACGCGTTCGACGAACTCGCGCAAGGACGCCTCAGACACGGCCGGCAAGCGCGGCGCGTTGCGCCTCGAACAACTGCCGGATTCCGCCATCCGCAAGGCCGAGTAACGCATCGAGCTGCGCGCGATCGAACGGCCGGCCCTCGGCCGTACCCTGGAGTTCGACGAAGCCGCCGGCCGCGGTCATCGCGACGTTCATGTCGACTTCCGCGCGGCTGTCTTCCGCGTAGGGCAGATCCAGCACGGCGACGCCGTCGACGATGCCGACCGAGATCGCCGCGATCTGGCCGGTCAGCGGCCACGTCTTGGGATTGGCCGGATCGAAGTGTTTGCGCAGCGCGAGAGCGAGCGCGACCCACGCGCCGGTGATCGAGGCGGTACGGGTGCCGCCGTCGGCGCCGATCACGTCGCAATCGACGGTGATCATCCGCTCGCCGAGCTTCGCCATGTCCACGGTCGCGCGCAGCGCCCGGCCGATCAGGCGCTGGATCTCGTGCGTCCGGCCGCCGATCTTGCCACGGCTGGCTTCGCGTTGCGTGCGCTCGGCGGTGGCCCGGGGCAGCATGCTGTACTCGGCGCTCACCCAGCCGTTGCCCTTGCCGCGCAGCCACGGCGGCACGCGCTCCTCGTAGGAGGCCGCGCAGATCACGCGCGTCTCGCCGATGCGAATGAGCACGCTGCCCTCGGCATTGGGCATGAAATCCGGCTCGATGCTCACCGGGCGCAGTGCGTCGGCCGCGCGTCCGTCTGGCCGCATCTACTCGACCGTCACGGTCTTGGCGAGATTACGCGGCTGGTCGACGTCCTTGCCGTCGATGTCGGCGATGTGGTAGGCCAGCAGTTGCAGCGGGATGACGTTGACGATCGGCGAGAGCAGCTCGTCGACCTTCGGCACCCACAGCACGTGATCGGCGATCGCGGCGGCTTCATCGTCGCCGTAGTTCGCGACGACGATCAGTGGCGCTTCGCGCGCCTTCGCCTCCGAAAGGTTCGAGAGCATCTTCTCCCGCACGCGCCCGTCGGTCACGATACCGACGACGGGGGTCCGGGCGTCCAGCAGCGCGATCGGGCCGTGCTTCATCTCGCCCGCGGCGTAGCCCTCGGCATGGATGTACGAGATTTCCTTGAGCTTGAGCGCGCCCTCGAGCGCCGTCGGGAAGTTGACGTAGCGTCCGAGGAAGAGCACCGAGCGCGCCCGGCGCATCTTGCGCGCGACCTTCTTCACCGCATCGCTCGTATTGAGCGCGACGTCGATCGCGGCGGGCAGCAAACGCGTCCCTTCGGCGATTTCGCGCAGGCGCGGATGCGGCGCCGAGCGGCGCACGCGGGCGAGATAGAGCGCCAGCAACGTCGCCGCGATCGCCTGTGAGACGTAGGTCTTCGTTGCGGCGACGGAGATCTCGGGGCCGCCGCGCGTGAGCAGCGTGCCGTCGGCCATACGGGTGAGGTGCGAGCCGACGACGTTACAGATCGCGATGATCGGTGCGCCCGATTCTTGGGCGATCTTGACGGCTTCGATCGTATCGGCCGTCTCGCCCGACTGCGACATCGCGATCGTCAGGGTGCGCGGGTCCATCGCGCGGTCGCCGTAGCGGAACTCCGAGGCTAGTTCCATTTCGACCGGGATCTTGCACAGCGCGCGCATGAGGTACATGCCGACCATGCCGGCGTGATAGGCGGTGCCGCAGCCGGTGATCGAGATCTTCGTCATCGCGCGCAGCACGATCTCGTCGATGCCGAGTTCGGCGGCGAGTTGCACGTCGAGGCTCTCGTCGATCCGCCCCCGCAGCGTCTCCTTGATCACGTTGGGCTGCTCGAAGATCTCCTTGAGCATGAAATGCTTGAAGCCGCTCTTCTCTGCCGACGAGGCTTCCCAGGCGATCTGGCGCACTTCGCGCTCGATCGACTTGCCGTCGAATGCCGTGAGTGCGTATCCGTCGCGACGCACTTCGACGACCTCGCCCTCCTCGAGCACGATGACCTTGCGCGTGTACTGCAGGATCGCCGGGATATCGGAGGCGACGAACATTTCGCCGTCACCTAGGCCGACGACCAGCGGCGAGGCGCCGTTACGTGCGAAGATCAAGCGGTCGGGCGAGTCCGACGAGATGACGCCCAGCGCGAACGCGCCTTGGACCTCGCCCAGCGTGTGCCGCACGGCCGTCACGAGGTCGCCGTTGTCGTAGCGCTCGAGCAGATGCGCGAGCACCTCGGTGTCGGTTTCGCTCGCGAAGCGGTGACCCTCGGCAATCAGCTGCGCGCGCAGCGCGGCATAATTCTCGATAATACCGTTGTGGACGACGGCAATTTTTTTCGAGCAGTCCAGGTGCGGATGCGCGTTCTCATCCGAGGGCCGGCCGTGCGTCGCCCAGCGCGTGTGGCCGACGCCGACGTGCCCGTGCAGCGCTTCACCGTTGGCTAAGCGCTCGGCAAGGCGGGCGAGTTTCCCTTCGGCTTTCGAGCCGACCAAGTCGCCTGCGTCGTCGATGACGGCGATCCCGGCCGAGTCGTAGCCGCGGTATTCGAGGCGCCCCAGCGCGTCCATGATGACGGGGACGCTGTCGCGCTCGCCGATGTAGCCCACGATGCCGCACATGGCTACTACAATGCGCCGTAGAGCGGCGGGGTTACTTTATCCCGTCGCGGGTCCGCTTGTAGGGGATGCGACCGTCGCGTACTTCGTTGAACGCCGTCGACACGGGCTTGTTCGCGTTGACCCGGTCGGTCAGCGGCGGCGCACCGTTGTTGAGCTGCTTGGCGCGTTTGGTGACGACGTTGACGAGCGAGAATTTCGAATCGACATGCGAGAGCAGGCCGTCGAGGTCGCCGAATACTGAATCTGACATATTATGTTTCTTCGATTTCCTTGATCCGGGTGTCTGGGTAGCGGTAGATGCGCATGCGCTCGGCGCGGACGATGGCTTCGAGATCCTCGACGGCGACGTCCGGATGCGCTTCTTCGTTCACCAGGAGGTAATCGAAGCGCCGGACGTAGCGCAGTTCTTCGTGGGCGATGGCGAGCCGGCGGGCGATGACGTCGTTGGTTTCGGTCCGGCGCGCTTCGAGCCGGGATTGCAAGAGCGAGAATCGGTCCGGAACGATGAAGATCAGGACGGCATCCGGGAACCGTTCCTTGATCGCGAGCGCCCCGTTGACTTCGGGCTTCATGATCACGTCGTACCCGGCCAGCAGCTGTTGGCTGATGAACGACCGCGGCGTACCGTAAAGATTGTCGTTGTACCGGCGGTGTTCCAGAAAACCGCCGTCGGCGAGCCGCTGCTCGAAGTCTTCCCGCGTCAGGAAGAAGTAATCGATGCCCTCGCGCTCGCCCGGTCGCGGCGCGCGCGTTGTGGCGGACACCGAATACTGGAGGCGATCGTGACGCAGCCGCAGCCCGTCCACCAGCGTGTCCTTCCCGGCTCCGGACGGTCCCGACACGACGAACAGCAGACCCGGCCCGGTTGAAACGCTACTTCTCCCCGCTTGCAGGCAACCCACTGAGTTTAGAAGGGGTACGTCGCGAGTCCTCTGCCGAACGGATGGCCCGGCAATGATCACCGACTGGATCCTGATCCGGCGCGCGGCCGTCGAGATCGAGCGCGCGATCCGTGGCGGCCGGATCGTCGACGCCGGCCTCCTCGACGACGGGCGTTTCGGCCTGCGCTTCGGCGGCCGCCGCGGCGGGGGCGAGACGGTATTGGCGTTCGACATCTTCGGCTCGCCGCCGGTACCGGCACTCGAGGAGACCGAGCTCTCGCTCGCCGGCGACCCGGGCTGGGCCAAATCCCTGGCACTCCCGCTGCGCGGCTTGCGCGCGGGCGCGGTCCGCAGCCGGCCCGGCGATCGCGTGCTGGTCCTCGACCTCGGCACGACCTCGCGCTTCGGGGTCAGCCAGGGGGTGAAGCTGGTGGCCGAACTCATCCCCCGCTTCGGCAACCTGCTGCTGGTCCGCGACGGCCTGATCATCGCTGCCGCCAAGCAGTTCTCGCCGGCCGAAAACGAAGCCCGGAGCGTCGGCGTCGGCGGGCCCTATCGGCCGCCGCCGCTTGGAGCGCCCTCGGTCGGACGGCTCATCTCCGCCTCGCTCGCCGCCCAGGCCGACGCCTTGCCCTGGACCGATCCCGCTCGCCGGGCCGCCTGGATCGAGGAGCGATCCGCGGCAATTCTTTCGAGTTTGGCGGGCGAACCCGACGGGCTGGGGCCCGTGCACGTCTACCGCGACGGCCCGCGCCTGGTCGCGGCGCACGTGCTGCCGCTCGCGCAGTTCGCGACCTTGGAGCATAGCACGGCACCGGCCCTGCTGCCGCTCTTTGCCGAGGCCCGGTCAGCCGGCGCCGGGCGCCGTTCGAGCGACGCCGGCGAGCGCCGCCGGGCCGCCCTCGCCGCCCGCATCGAACGCCGCTTGCGCGATACGGCGGCCGAGATCGCCCAGGTCAGCGCCCGCCACGCCGACGCCGCCGCGCGCGACCGGCTGCGCGCGGCCGGCGACGCGCTCTATACCTGGGCGCCGGAGATTCCGGCCGGCGCCGTCACGTTCACGACGCCCGGCGAGGCGCCCCTGACGATCGCACTCGACCCCGAACGCGACGCCAAAGCCAACGCGGCGCGCTATTTCGCGCTCTACCGCAAAGCCACCGACGCGTTGCCGCACCTCGAGCGGCGCCGCGCCGCCCTCGTCGCGAAACGTGATTCGCTCGAAGAGCTCGCGTTCGAGACCGGACGCGCCGACATCCCGACCTTGGCCGAACTCGGCGCCGCGCTCGATGAACTCGAAGGCCGGCCGGCGCAGCGCCGGCCCCCCGGGCGAACCGCACGCGCACCCATGCGCCTCGAGCGCCCGTCCGGCGCGCGGATCATCGTCGGCCGCTCGCCGCGCGAGAACGTCGAGGTCACTTTCCGGCTCGCGCGGCCCGACGACCTCTGGTTTCACGCGCGCGGAATACCGGGCTCGCACGTCGTGCTGCAAGCGCCGCCCGGCGCTGCGCCGGGCGATAGCGATCTCGATGCAGCGGCCGACCTCGCCGCGCAGCATAGCCGCGCGCGCACCGCACCGCGCGTCGAGGTCGATTACACCGAGCGCAAGTACGTGCGGCGCCAACGCGACGCCGCGCCGGGTCTCGTGTGGTACACCAACGCGCGCACGCGCGTCGGCATCCCCGAACGCGCCGGCTAGCGCCCCACCTGCACGAGATCCGGTACTTCGGCCCGGATATCGAGCAACTCGGGCATCGCGTCGCGAAACGCGCCGACGATGCGCGGCTCAAAGCCGAAGCCCGCTTCCTTTTCGATCTGCTCGACCGCGATGCTCACCGAGACCGCTTCGCGCCATGGCCGGCGCGACGTCAGCGCGGAAAACGTATCGGCCACCGCGACAATGCGCGCGTACTGCGGAATCGCCGGACCCGCGAGCTTCGCCGGGTACCCCGAGCCGTCGAAGCGCTCGTGGTGGAAATGCGCGATTTCCACCGCCGCCTTCATCGTGGGTGAGGTGAAACGCTCGAGAATCGCGACCGCGTCGGTGACGTGTTTCTTGGCCACGTCGCGCTCGTCGCCGACCAGCCGGCCGGCCTTGTAGAGGATCTTATCGGGCATCGACACCTTGCCGATATCGTGGATGCGCGCGGCCTGCGAGAGGATCGAGAGTTCGAACATCGAGAGCCCGAACTTCTTGCCGATCGCCTCGGCGTAGAGTGCCACGCGCCGGCAGTGGTCGCCGCTGCGCGGATCGGAGAGGTCGATCAGTTGCGCGAATGCGTCGATGATCGTGCGGTCGTTGCTGGCGGCGGTGTCGGCCGACGCCGCTTGTTCGACTTGCGCCGCGCCCGCGCGCGCCATGGCGTCGTAGCGAGCCCCGCGCAGCGCGATTAAGTTGCGCGCGAGTGAGACGAACGCGACCGGGTCGACCGGCTTGCTCAGGAAAGCGGACGCGCCGCGCTTGAGGGCGTCGCGCTGCAGTTCCTTATCGCTGTGCCCGGTGATCATCACGATCGGCGTCGAGTTGTTGCCGCGACTGCGGACCGCCGAGATGAACTCGATCCCGCTGAGTTCGGGCATGTTCTGATCGACGATGATCAGCACGCACTCGTGCCCGTTGGACCACTGCAGGGCCTCGGTGGACGACGTGAAGCAGACCGCCTCGGTGTCGGGGATTTGGGCGACGACCTTCGCAAAGACCGTCAGGTTGGTTTGGACGTCGTCGACGACGAGAACTTTGTTGGACGTGTTGGCGCTTGAGTTCACGAAATTTCCGCTCGATAGGCGCGTACCGCAGTGCGCAGGCGCTCGTACGCTGCATCGAGTTCGATTAAGGCGGGCTCGATCCCGTCCCAGGTGTCCGCGCGGGCCGCGGCTTCAATCCGGCCGGCCACTTCGGCAACTTCGTTGCCGCCGACGTTCGCCGAACTGCCCTTAATCGAATGGGCCGCGCGCATGACGTCGTTGAGGGCGCGCCGTTCGAAGGCCTCGCGCAGCGCGGCCTGGGTCGTGGCCCCCGTGCCCATTGCGGCGTCCAGGAGATCTGCGATCCCGGTCGTGTCGTCTTCAAAAATCTCTTCGAGGCGTGAGATCTCGAGTATCGGCGTGTCAGGCATGATCGGCACCTTCCGGCTCGGGTTGGGCGCGCTCTGCGAACATCGCGTCCCCGAACGAAAAGAATCGGTAATCGCGGGCGAGTGCCGCCGCGTAGGCGGCGCGCGTCCGATCGTAGCCGGCGAAGGCGGTGACCAGCACCAACAAGGTCGACTGCGGGAGGTGGAAGTTCGTCAAGAGCGCGTCGACAACCCGGAACCGGAAGCCGGGCCCGATGAAGAGGTCCGTATCGGCCGCCCCTGCGGCCACACCCGCACCGCTCCCGGCCGCGCTCTCGAGCGCGCGCACGACGGTCGTCCCCGCGGCGATGATGCGCCGGCCCTCGCTGCGAGCCCGGTTGACCGCCTCGGCGGTCGCGGCGGAGATCGCATAGCGCTCGGCATGCATCCGGTGGGCGCCGATCGGCCCGGGGCGCATCGGCCGGAACGTCCCGCTCCCCACGTCGAGCGTGAGGCGGACGATCTCGACCCCCGCCGCGGCGATCGCCGCCAGGACGCCCGGGGTAAAGTGCAGCGACGCCGTCGGTGCCGCCACGCTACCCGGAACGCGCGCGAAGACCGTTTGATAGCGGGCGGCTCGGCCGCCGTCGCCCGGCCCGACGTAGGGCGGCAAGGGAATCTCGCCGGCCCGGGCGAGCAGGGCCGCGATGTCGACGCCCTCGTCGAAGCGCACGACCCGGCGACCGTCGTCGAGCACGGCCTCGACCTGCGCGGCCGCTCCGTCGAACCCGATGCGCGTGCCCGGCGGAAGCCGGCGCGCCGGTCGCACCAGCGCGTACCAAGCCCGCGCCGCATAGCTGAAATCGTCGCGGTCGGCCGGGCGCAACAGGAGGACTTCGCCGTTGCCGCCGCGCGGTCGCACGAACCGCAGGCGTGCGGGAATGACCTGCGTTTCGTTGAGCACCAGCACGTCGCCGGCCCGCAGCAAGGTTGGAAATTCCGCAAAGGTGAGGTCGCGCGTTGCGCCGCCGGGATCGACGACGAGCAGCTTGGCAGCGTCGCGACGCTCGGCCGGCGTGCGCGCGATGCGCTCCTCCGGCAGCGCGTAGTCGTACGCGGCGGCGTCGGTTAGATCAACTCGGATCGTTGCTTCTCGAACTCCAGGTAGGTCGACAGGCGCTTCGTTTCGTCCGCGGTCATATCGAGAAACTGCATCCCGACCTGAAATTGCGGATTGGCCCCGGGCCGCGGGTTCTGGTCCATCTTCACCCAGCGGACCTCGGCCTTGACCGTCAGATGCGGCGTGTCTTTCATCGTGATCACCCAGCGCGTACCCTTCGAAATGTACTCGCTGGTGATGAGCCGGGCTCCGGTGGCCGAGATGTCGGCGACCGAGGCCCGGAACAGCGTGAACGTGAGTTTTTCCTCGACGCTCACCGGAATGTACTTCTTTAAGCGCAGCGCCCCGGCGGGCTTGCGCTTGTTTTGTTCAGGCACCGGTCACCGTCGTGCCCGGAAAGTACTGAGCGAGGATGTCCCTGGCTGCGCCTCCCGCAAGCGCCATTCCCCGCGCGCCCCACTGACAAAGCCCGACACCATGCCCACGGCCTGAGCCTTCGATGACGACAAGCGATACGGCCTGCGTCCGCGAGATCACGATATCGCGCAACCACAGGCTGCGGACCGTGTCGGCGCCGAGCCGCGCCCGCAGATCGCTCACGCTGAGCACCGCTTCGGCCCCCGTATCGTCACGGATTGCGACGGTGCGCGGACGGCCCGAATCGTCGGGATCGTCGAGCTCGGCGGTCACCGGGGTCCCGGCGACGCGATCGGCGAGGACGGCGCGGGCCCGATCGAGCGGGACGCTGCGCTGCCAGCGGTAGTCCGGGGAGGCGGTGCAATACGGATCGGGGACGCCGCGCAGGTAGGGCAAAGCGTTGCGACCCCACAGTTCGGCCACGTCGGCGCTGTGGCCGCCGCAACACGAACTGTAAAACACACTCGCAGAGCCGCCGAGATAGCTCAGCGTCTGCCCGCGCGTTGCATCGACGGCCGCCGTGCTCGCCGGTCGCGCGGCTCCGGGACCGCCGTAGCGCTGGTCGGCGTCGGTCGAGACCAGATCGTAGGGGCGCGAGAGCGTCCGCTTCTGCAGAGCATACGTGCGCGCGATGATCGCTTGCGCCTGGAGCGCAGCGGGCGGCCACGATGCCGGCGTCTCGGTCGGCACGACCCCGTACAGATAGGTCTCGAGGTCGAGCGTCACGATCGAGCCGTCGGGCAGCAGCACGCGCACCGCGGTACCGGGCGGTGGGGAACTCGCCGGGTCGGGCGGGTCCCAGATATCGAGCCCACCCGTCGCCACCAGCAGCGCCTTCACAAACGCGGCGCGCAACATTTACGGAAAGAGCCCCGGCTGGTTAGCCCCGCGCGGCGCCGTCACGCCGAGATGCGCGAGCGCCGCGGCGGTCGTCTTGCGGCCGTTCGCCGTCCGTTGCACGAACCCGATCTTGAGCAGATAGGGCTCGACGACGTCTTCGAGCGTCTCAAGATCTTCGGTCAGCGTGGCCGCGATCGCGTTGATCCCGACCGGACCGCCGCCGTAGCCCTCGGCGATCGTGCGCAAGTAGGCGCGGTCGAGCCGGTCGAGCCCGCGTTCGTCGACGCCCTCGCGTCGTAACGCTTCGTCGGCCACGGCGCCCGTGACGATGCCGTCGGCGCGCACCTCGGCGAAGTCGCGCACGCGCCGCAGCAACCGGTTGGCGATGCGCGGCGTGCCGCGGCTGCGCTGGGCGATCGTCGCCGCGCCGGCGTCGTCGATCCGGACGTCGAGCACGCGCGCGCTGCGCTCGACGATCTGCTGCAGATCGTCCGGCTCGTAGTAATCGAGGTGATACATCAAGCCGAAGCGATCGCGCAGCGGCGCCGAGAGCATCCCGGCGCGCGTCGTCGCGCCGACCAGCGTGAAGCGCTTGAGCGGCAATTTCAGCGTCTTGGCGTACGCGCCGCGATCGACGACGAAGTCGATCTGAAAATCTTCCATCGCCGGATAGAGGTACTCTTCGACGACCGTGCCGAGGCGGTGGATCTCATCGATGAACAGCACGTCGCCCGCATCGAGCGCGGTCAGGATGCCGACCAGGTCTTTCGGTTTTTCCAGCGTCGGCCCGGACGATGCGTGCAAGGTGCCGCCGAGTTCCTTTGCGATCAGGTTCGCCAAGGTCGTCTTGCCCAAACCCGGCGGACCCGAGAACAGCACGTGCTCGAGCGGCTCGGCGCGCCGCTTCGCCGCATCGATCGCGATCCGCAAATTCTCGACGATCTGGCGTTGGCCGACGTAATCCTCGAACGTCCGCGGCCGTAAGGTCGCGCCGTAGACCGCGTCCTCGAGCGATGCGTCGGCGTCGACGGCCCGCGGGGCGGCGTCCGGCTGCGCGTCGTCCGGCCCGATCAGCTTTTTGCGAACGTCGCTCATGGCGCCGGCTCGCGATTGCGCTGCCGGTAGATCTCGGCCAGCAGTGCCTCGGCATCGCGCAGCGCCGGCGCGCTCGCGAGCGTTTCGGCGATCATCGCCTCGGCTTCCGGCCGCCGGTAGGCGAGTTGCAGCAGCACCGCGAGCGCTTCGGCGGCGAAGTCGGGCATCGCGGCGGGTTCGGGGCGCGCCGGGGCATCTTGAATCAGCAAGAAGCGTCCCACCTTGCCTTGCAATTTCGCCACGATGTCGCGCGCCTTCTGCTGTCCGATGCCGGGCAGGGTCTTGAGAAAGACGTGGTCGCCGGCGTCGATCGCGCGGGCGATCCGTGCCATCGGCGCGGAGAAGGCGCGCGCGGCCGATTTCGGCCCGATGCTGGCGACCGAGATCAGCGCTTCGAAAAACTCGCGCTCGACGGCGTTGGTGAAGCCGAAGAACACGTAGCGTCCCGAATTCCCGTCGATCTGCAGTTGGGCGTAGATCTCCAGCGCCAGCGGACCGCCGGGCGCGGCCTCGATCTTCGCCGCGACGCTGGGCGGCAACACGATATCGTAGGTGAGCCCCCCGGCGTCGATGCGCACGATCTCACCGTCGCGTTCGAGCAGCGATCCCGCGATGCGCGAAAACACGTTAGCGCCCCGCCGCCGGCAGCGCGGCGGCCGGACCGCGCATCGCGAAGACGAGTGCGAGCGCGAGCGCGTCGCTGACGTCGTCGGGCTCGGGCGGCGTTGCGAGCCCGAGCTGCAAACAAACCATCGCCTTCACCTGCGCTTTGCGAGCGCCGCCGTTCCCGGTGAGCGCGCGCTTGACCGTCACATGCGAGAGTTCTTCGAAGCCCACCGCGCACTGCCCGGCGGCGAGCACGATCACGCCGCGCGCGTGACCCATCAGCACCGCCGTCGGCGGATGCTTGGGCGCCGACCAGAGCTCTTCGACGACCATCCAATCCGGGCGCATTGCCTGCACGACCTCGAGCACCGCGGCGTGCAGCTGCGTCAGCCGGCCCTCGAGCGAGAGCGCGGTTTTCGGACGCAACACGCCGCCCTCGACCAAGCGAAACGTTCCGGCGCCGGCATCGATCACGCCGTAGCCCGTCGTGCGCAGCCCCGGATCGACGCCGAGCACGCGCACTATTGTCCCGCCGGACCGTGATAGTAGATCGTTACCGTTTCACCCGGGCGCACGCTCGCGTTCGCTTCGGGAGCGGTGCGCGCGACGCGGCCCGGCAAACCGTCTTGCGCCGCGGCAACCGTGCCGACCGCATAACCGCTTGAGGTCAGAGCCGCCTTCGCATCGTCCAGCGTCATGTTCGTGACGTCGGGAATCGTACCGGGCACGGCGACCGTCAGCGTCACCGTCGAATGTTGCGGCTCCGTCGTCCCGCCGGCCGGATCTTGCGCGGAAACGTTCCCGCCCGCGGCGTTGGCATCGATCACGTACCGCAGCGCGATGATGAAGCCCGCGCCCTGCAGCGTGGTACCGGCGACGGCCAACGGTTTTCCGGTGACGTCGGGCACGGCCGCCGGCGCGCCGCCGCTGCTCACGGTCACGCCGACGGTCGAGCCCGGGTCGATCGTCGAGCCGCTGTTTTGCGCTTGCGCGACGATCGTGCCGGCCGGGACCGTATCGCTCGGCGTCTGCTGATCGATATTGAGCGTGAGCCCGGCCTTATCGAGCAACGCGCGCGCCGCATCGACGGTCAATCCCGCGAGTTGCGGCACGCGCACCGGCTGCCGGCCCTGCGAGACCGTGAGGGTCACGGTCGTGCCTTCCGTCACCTGCGCGCCGACCGGCGGACTCACGCTCAGCACCGTATCTTTGGGCGCCGTTGCGTCGAAGCGCCCGACCGCCTTGATGCGGAATTTCGCATTCTCTAACGTGTGCTCGGCGTCGGCGCTCGTGAAGCCCGTGACGTCGGGAATCGCCGCCTGCGGCGGGCCGCTCGAGACGAACAGGGTCACCGTCGCGCCGTGCGAGGTCATCGCGCCCGCCACCGGGTCCTGATGGATCACGCGATCGGTCGGCACCGTTTCGCTCGCTTCGAGTTGCACTTGCGGGCGCAAGCCGGCCGCGACCAGCGACTGTTGGGCTTGCATCGAACTCGTGCCGGAGAAATCCGTCACCGGAATGTCGCGCGGCGGGCCGAGCGCGCGCACGCCCAAATACCCGACGAGCAGCGCCGCGACGAACAGCAGTGCGGTGAACGGAATCCAGCGCCGGTCGAAGACCGGCGGCGCGGCGTCGTCGCGAACGGCGGCGGCCGGCGTGGGCGGCCGATCGGGCGCGGCGGAGGCGCGCGGCGGCGGCGGTGGCGGCGCGGGCCGTCCGCCGCCCGCGGCTCCGACCCGGATGGCGGGCTGTTCGCGCGCTTCGCGGAGCGCGCGCCCCAGTTCGGTCGCCGACGCGAAGCGGGCGGCCGGATCTTTCTGCAGCAAGGTTGCGACGATCGACGCGAGCGCCGGGCTCACGCCGCTCGCCGCGTCGAGCGCCGGCGCGGGTTCGCCGACGTGTTTGAGTGCGACCGCGACCGGCGTCTCGCCGTTGAACGGGATGCGGCCGGTGACCATCTGATAGAGCACGACGCCCAGCGAATACAGATCCGAGCGGGCATCGAGTTCGCGCCCCTGCGCCTGTTCGGGCGACACGTAGGCGACGCTGCCCATGACCATGCCGGGTTGGGTCACACCGATCGCGTTTTCCGCGACCACGCGCGCGATGCCGAAATCGCCCAGCTTCACGACGTCGTCGCGAGTGACGAGTATGTTGGCGGGTTTGACGTCGCGGTGCAGCAGGCCCTGACGGTGTGCGAACGCGAGGCCCGCCGCGATCTGCGTCGCGTAATCGATGGCGACCGACTCCGGAATGCGCTGCTCGTCGCGCAGCATCGCGGCGAGCGTCTCGCCTTCGACCAGCTCCATCACGATGAAATAGGCATCGCCCTCGCGGCCGAAATCGTACACGTTGACGATGTTGGGGTGCGAGAGGCGCGCGACGGCCTGCGCTTCGTACGAAAACCGTTTGATGAAGTCGTCGTCGGAGGAGAATTGCTCGCGCAGCACCTTGATCGCAACGCGGCGGCGCAAGAGCAGATCGGTCCCGCAGTAGACGATCGCCATCCCGCCGGTGCCCAAGCGGGTGTCGACGCGATAACGGCCGTTGAAGACGTGTTCGGCTTCCAACGGAGGTTACGTTCGCGTTCGAGCAAGCGCGACCCGTAGGACCGCGCGCGCGATCGGGGCGGCGACGGCCGCGCCGTAGCCGGCATTTTCAACGACGATCGCGACCACGACGCGCGGCGCCTCGGCCGGCGCGAACGCGACGAACCAGGAATGCGCCGGGCCGTGCGGGTTGGTCGCCGTTCCGGTCTTGCCCGCGACCGTGACGCCGGGCAGTGCGGCCGCGGAGCCGGTACCGCGCCGGACGACCGCGACCATCATATCACGCACTTCCCGCGCGGTGTCGGCGCCGATCGGAGCGGCCAATTGCTCGGGCTGCGTAGCCAGCTGCGTCGCGGCGCCGGCGATGCTGCGCACGACGTATGGACGGGGCGTGCGGCCGCCGTCGGCGATGGTTGCGGCGACCACGGCCATGCGCATCGGCGTGACGAGGAGTGACGCCTGACCGAAGCCGAGTTGCGCGAGCACGGACGGGCTGACCTCATCGACGGCGGGCAGCCGATCGCGCGCGACCGGAAGATCGAAGTTCATCGGCCCGCCGAACCCCCAGCGAGCGGCATCGGCGAACCATCGGTCGACGCCGATCTGCAGCGCGATCGCGGCGAAATCGACGTTGCTCGAGAGCGCGAACGCCCCGGTCAGATCTTGGTGCCCGGTTTTCTCGCCCTGGTCGTTGCGGACGGTGAACTTTCCGACGACGAGTCCGCCGGTATCGTCGAACGTCGTCGCCGGCGTGACGAGGCCGTCTTCGAGCGCGTCGGCCGCGGTGACGATCTTGAACGTCGATCCGGGCGGATACAAACCCGAGGTGCTGCGATCGAGCAACGGCGATCCCGGATCGGCGATCAATTGGGCCCAGTTTTTCTCGAGCGCGTTGGGGTCGAAGGACGGCGTCGCCGCCAGCGCGAGGACTGCGCCCGAGCGGGGATCCATCACGATCCCGGCCGCGCGGGGCCGCCCGTCCAACGCCGTGGCGAGCGTGCGCTGCACCGCGACATCGATCGTCGTGACGATCTCCGCCCCGTGCGGCGCGCTGCCGCCGGGCAGCAACGTGAGGATCTCATCGAGCGGACCGGACTGCGGCCGCGGCGCGGTCAGCACGCGGTCGAAGGCGTCTTCGAGTCCGGCCGTGCCGTAGCGGGGCGATGCGTAGCCGACGACGTGCGCGGCGATCGCTCCGAGCGGATAGATGCGGCGACCGTTGCGGGTGAGCGCGAGCGGCGTGCCGTCGGACGCGACGATATCGCCGCGACCGCTCGCGATGTCGGTCCGGCGCGGATTGCGCGCGTCCGCATCGAGCCGCGGCGCGTCGACGACGGCGATCTGGAGCTGGCGCAGCGCCAAGAGCGCGAAGAGGACGAGGAAGAGCGAACGCAGGCGAGCGATCGCGCGATCCGTCAGGGCTCGACCCCCGTCGTATTCCGCTCGCGCAGCACCGTGAAACCGCCGGCCGTGCGGACCGCGAGGTGCGCGCGGGTCGGATCGGCGGCGATCACCTCGTTGATGATCCGGCGCGCGAGCGTCTCGTCGATGCCGTCGAGCGCGAGGATCGCATCGACGCCGATGTCTTCGAGCAGCGGATGCGCCACGTACTTGCACGTCGGGAGCGTCTCGAAGTGCCGCTCCTCGTAGGGCTCGGCATGCCAGGGTCCGCGCTTCCCGAACACGGTCGCGTGGTAATCCCAGGCGCACAGGCGGCGTTCGTTCCAAACGTAGTCGTCGCGCACGCACGAACGGCGGCAAATAGAACACTGAACCAGCGCTTCGGCCGGATGCGCGAACGCGTCGAGCACGTCGTCGGGCAGGTCGTCCGGATTGACCAGCGCGCCTTCGTTGAGTTCCGCCGGCACCACCGCGCTCCAGCCGATGCGCGCGAGCATCTCCAAATCGCGCACCGAGGACACGAACGCGCGCTCGTCCTCGGCCGCAAACGTCGAATCGCCCCACGCCGCGAGGTTGTCGGCGGCGATGTTCACGCGCTGCCAGTTCTCGCCCAGCACGACGCCGATCGGCGTCCACGCCAGCGGCACGAGCCAGGCCGTGATCTGGCGGTTTTCGGCAACCATGCTCGAGGTGAAAGCGAGCGTGTTCGCGTTGCCGCCGAGGACGAACGCCTGCGCTTCGGCGGGCTCGTCGGGTCGTTCCACGGGCGGCTCTTTTCCGTTCACGGTGCGGCGATCGTCTCGCGGTGCAGGGCCTGATACTCTTGCAGCGAGCGCGGCGGACCGGGCTCCGATGCGAGCGCCGTCACGAGCGCCGCCGCGGTATCGAGGCTGGTCAGGCACGCGATCGACGCCTCGACCGCCGTGCGCCGGATGCGGAAGTTGTCGGTCGAACCGCGCCGCCGCGCCCCGGCGTTGTTGATCACGAGATCGACGCTGCGCGCCGCGATCGCGTCGAGCACGTGCGGCGAACCGTCGGCGATCGCGTTGATCGGTTCGGCCGCAATGCCGTGGCGCTGCAGCATGTCGTACGTGCCGCGCGTCGCGACGAGCGTATGCCCGAGCGCGACGAAACGCCGCAGCACGTCGACCGACTCCGGCTTCTCCTCGTCGGAAATCGACACGAGAATGCGCCCGCCTTCGTGCGGCAACCGGATGCCGGCGCCGAGAAAACCCTTGAGCAGCGCGCCGGCGTAGGTCTCGTCGATCCCGAGTACCTCGCCCGTCGACTTCATTTCCGGCCCGAGGACCGTTTCGACGCCGCGCATCTTCGCAAACGAGAACACCGGGACTTTCACGACGGTGTAGGCCGGCCGCGGACGCAAGCCGGTGCCCCAGGGCATGTCGCGCAGCCGTTCGCCGAGCGCGATGCGCGTCGCCGCCGCGACCAAGTTGATCCCGGTCGCCTTCGAGATGATCGGTACCGTGCGGCTGGCACGCGGATTGGCCTCGAGAATGTAGAGCGCGTCGTCGTGGATGACGAACTGGATGTTGATCAGACCGCGAATGCGCAGCTCGCGGGCGATCGCGTGGGTCACCTCGACGATCCGCGCTTCCATCGCGGGGCTGACCGTCTGGGTCGGAAAGACCGAGATCGAATCGCCCGAGTGGACGCCCGCGCGCTCGACGTGCTCGAAGATACCGGGCACGAGGATGTCCTCGCCGTCGTAGGCCGCATCGACCTCGACCTCGAGACCGCGCAAATATTTATCGACCAACAGCGGGGCGCCGGGGGTAATCGGCGGCGCGCTCTCGACGTACGACGCCAGTTGCGCTTCGTTGTGCACGATCTCCATGCCGCGCCCGCCCAACACGTACGACGGCCGCACGATCACCGGGAAACCGAGTTCGCGCGCGATCACGCGTGCTTCGCGGAAGGTCTTGGCGGCCCGGCCCTGCGGACGCGCGACGCCCAGCCGCTCGAGCGCGGCATCGAACTTCTCACGGTCCTCGGCGAGGTCGAGCGAACGCTGATCGCTGCCGATGATCGTCACGCCGCGGCGCGCGAGTTCGTCGGCGAGATTGATCGCGGTTTGGCCGCCGAACGCGAGCATCACGCCCTCGGCACCCGTGCTGCGATACGCCGACTCGACCTCGTCCGGGCCGGGCGGCTCGAACACCAGCACGTCGGAGACGTCGAAGTCGGTCGACACGGTCTCGGGATTGTTGTTCACGACCACGGCGGAGCGCCCCGCTTCGCGCAGCGCCCAGGCCGCGTGGACGCACGAGTAATCGAACTCGATACCTTGACCGATGCGGATCGGGCCGCTGCCGACGACGACGACGGCCGAGTTCGGCGGCTTGCGCATCTCGTCGGTCTCGCCGCGCGAGAGATAGTAGTAGGGCGAGCGGGCCGGAAACTCGGCCGCGGCCGTATCGACCATGCGGAACTGCCCGCGGTCGTTGACGCTCTTGAATTCGCCGCCGAAGAGCGAGTTGATCCCGCGCGTCGAGTAGCCGGCGACGATCGCGAGCTTGATCAGGGCCGGCGGTGGGTACATCATCGGTTGGCCGGGCTTGCTCTTGTATTTGCGCAGCTCGTTCTCGAGCTCGACCAGCTCCTCGAGCTCCCACAGCCAGAAGCGGTCGATCTGCGAGCGCGCGTGGATATCGTCGATGCTGCGCTCGCGCCGCAGCAACTCGCAGATCGCGAACAGCCGGTCGTGGGTCGGCTCGTCGACGGCCCGCCACAGCTCCTCGTCGCTCCACTCGCCGAACGCCCCGCCGGTGAGCGTTTCGAACTTGAGGTCGAGTCCGCGAATCGCTTTCATGAGGGCGGCGGCGAACGTGCGGCCGATCCCCATCGCCTCACCGGTCGACTTCATCTGCGTGCCCAGACGGAAATCGGCCAGCGGGAACTTATCGAACGGCCAGCGCGGAAACTTCACGACGCAGTAGTCGAGCGTCGGTTCGTAGGCGGCCTTCGTGACGCCGGTGACGGGATTGGGAATCTCATCGAGCGTGTGGCCGAGCGCGATCTTGGTCGAGATCTTGGCGATCGGGTAGCCGGTGGCTTTTGACGCCAACGCCGACGAGCGCGAAACGCGCGGGTTGACCTCGATGATCTGATATTCGCGGCGGTCCGGATGGAGCGCGAACTGAATGTTACAGCCGCCCTGCACGTTTAGCGCGCGGATCACGTTGATGCTGGCGGTACGCAGCATCTGGTAGTCGAGATCGCTCAGCGTTTGCGAGGGCGCGACGACGATCGAATCGCCGGTGTGCACGCCGACCGGATCGATGTTCTCCATGTTGCAGACGACGATGCAGTTGTTCGCCCGGTCGCGCAGGACTTCGTACTCGATCTCTTTCCAGCCCAGCAGCGAAGTTTCGAGCAAGGCCTGGTTGATGATCGATGCGGCGAGGCCGGTCGCGAGGGTCGCGCGCAATTCGGCTTCGTTGTAGACCAAACCGCCGCCGGTACCACCCAGCGTGTACGCGGGGCGCACGATCAGCGGGTAGTCGTGCTCGGCGGCGAACGCGACGCCGTCTTCGACGTTGGTGACGACCAGGCTGGGCGGTACCGGCTCGCCGATCTCGATCATCTTGCTCTTGAAGCGCTGGCGATCTTCGGCCAGTTGGATCGTGTCGAGCGGCGTGCCCAGCAGTTCGACGGCGTAGCGTTCCAGGACGCCGGCGGCCGCGAGTTCGACCGCCATGTTGAGGCCGGTCTGTCCGCCGAGCGTCGGCAAGAGCGCGTCGGGCCGCTCGCGCGCGATGATCGCTTCGATCGATTTGACGGTGAGCGGCTCGAGGTAGACGGCATCGGCCACCTCGGGATCGGTCATGATCGTCGCGGGATTGGAGTTGACGAGGATGACCCGGTGGCCTTCCTCGCGGAGCGCGCGACACGCCTGAACCCCGGCGTAGTCGAATTCGGCGGCTTGACCGATAACGATCGGACCAGAGCCGATGACCATAATTGAACGCCGGGACATTCCGGTGTAGATTGGGCGACCGGATGACGGTTCCTCGCCACGACGCCTGCCTTGCCCCTATGGGAACAGGGCCGCGACGCACCGAACGGCGCGCCGACATGCTACGTGCGGTGGTCACGGCCGGCGGCCGCATCGAGGGGACCTTCGCGGCCGCGGCCGGGACCACGGTCAAAGCCCTCGCGCCGTTCGGCCGCGGCGTCCTGCTCGACGTCATCCTCGACGCCCTCGCTGCGGCGGGCGTCGGCGAGGTGGCCGTCGTCGGCGATCCGGCCGTGGCGCGGCGCTTGCCCGAGGGCGTGCGCTTGATCCCCGCCGCGCCCGACGGCACCGTCAACGTCGCGCGCGCCCTCGACGCCTGGCCGGACGGCGACCTGCTCTACGCCACAAGCGATCTGCCGTTCGTGACGGGCGACGATCTACGAAACTTTCTTGCAGCCGGGACCGGCTACGACCTGACCATGCCGTTGGCCGAAGCCGCCGATTACGCAGCGACGTATCCCGGCGCGCCCGATCACATCACGTCGTTGGGCGATGCCCGCGTCGCGAACGGCAGCGTCTTCTTCATCGGCCGCAACGCGCGCGTGCCGGTGCGCGCGATCGCGGGCGAATTCTTCGCGGCGCGCAAGAGCGCCCTGAGAATGGCGCGGCTGCTGGGTGCCCCGCTGCTCGTGCGCTTCCTCCTGCGCCGGCTGCGTATCGCCGATGTCGAACGGCGCGCGGCGGCGGTGTTGCACGTGCGCGCCGCGGCGCTCCGCAACGGCGCACCGGGGCTGTGCTTCGACATCGACACGCTCGACGATTACCGGTACGCGTGCGCGCGGTAACCGCGTCGCCGGCCCGGATCAGCGCGCTGTGGTTCGGGATCAACGCCGTCTGGGGCGCGATCCTGGGCGTGTTCTTGCAGAGCCGCGTCGAGCAACTCGCACCCGGCGACGACCTGCGCGCCTACGCGAGCATCGCGGCGGGCGGGGCGCTCGTCGCGGCACTGGTGCAGGTCGGGGCGGGTTTCTGGTCCGACCGGCACGTCGTCGCGCACGGCAGCCGGCTCGCGTTCTATGCAGTCGGAATCGCGCTCGCCGCCTGCGCGCTCGCCGGTTTCTTCGCCGCACCGTCGTTCGTGTGGCTCGTCGCGGCATTCGCCGGCCTGCAGATCGGGATGAACGTCGCGGGCGGTCCCTACCAGGCGGCGATTCCCGATGCCCTCGGGGCCGAACGCAGCGGCCGCGCTTCGGGCTGGATGAGCGCGTCGTCGTCGGCGGGCAGCGTCGCGGGCTTGCTCGTCGCCGCCACTTTGCATGGCTTGCCGGCCGCGCTCGCGCTGTTGGCGGCACTACTGATCCCGGCGGCGCTCTCGCTCGCGCACGTGCGCAAGCTACCGCCGGCACTACCGCGCGCAGCCGCTCTGCGCGTCACCCCGGCGATGCTCACGATCCTGTTGTCACGCGGCGCGATCAACGTCGGTTTCTACACCCTGCTCGGCTTCTTGTTCTTCTTCGTGCGCGAAGCACTGCGCGTCG
>Ga0302279_10000547_pt1 | contig 54746 bp, 49 predicted proteins | sample III_Bog_N3_3_FD_194541 | JGI IMG/M metagenome (GOLD analysis project Ga0302279, IMG submission 194541) | Peat permafrost microbial communities from Stordalen Mire near Abisko, Sweden - III_Bog_N3_3 | ecosystem: Environmental > Terrestrial > Soil > Wetlands > Peat | place: Sweden: Abisko... | reverse complement strand
TCTGTGAGGGGCACTCCCCTCTCTTATCGTAAGATATATGGAATGAGCTACTTGCCGAGTTTGTCGCGTAACTGTATGATTCGGGGATAGTTGCGGGTATGAATAAGAAAATAAATGGGTTGCACCAGGGGCGTTTCGCGGCGGCGGCGCGGGCGTAATCGGCCTGAGCAGTGAGGCGGGAGACAGTTCGCACACAGTTCCCCATACTTTAAGTCTACTCGTTCGACCATAACTCATCTGCTATGTTTCTTTCGCTCTTTTCCGTTTGGTTTCAGCGAGATAGGGACTTTGGGGGCTTGACACGTGAGTTTGGCCGGAAATCCGCAAATCTTTTTTCTTTGGGCAGATTTTCCGGATCATTTTTGCATTCGGCGGGTGGTGAGTGTGTGTACACTGCTGTCGTGAATAAAGCCAAACTGAACCCACGCGTCGATGACTACCTTGCGAAGTCCGCGGCCTTCGCGCAGCCGATCCTGCGTCACCTCAGGGAACTCGTCCATAAGGCATGTCCGGACGTGGTGGAGGAGATGAAGTGGAGCCGGCCGTTCTTCGAGCATGGCGGGACGATCCTGTGCAACATCTCGGCGTTCAAGGCGCACTGCAGCTTTGGCTTCTGGGGCGCGGAGATGGGCAAGGTGCTGCGGGCGGACGGGGTGGTGCAGGAGGGAGGGATGGGGTCGCTGGGGAAGATCACCAGCGTCAAGGACCTGCCGTCGGATAAGGTGATGCTGGGGTATCTTCGGCAAGCGGCGAAGTTGATCGATGAGGGTAAAGGCGAGACAGTGATGGCTGTGAATCGCCGGGTGGTGAAGGCGCCAAAGCCTCCGGTTGAGGTTCCGGCAGAGTTCACGGCGGCACTGAAGAAGAGCAAAGCTGCGAGCAAGGCGTTTGAAGCGTTCAGCCCGAGTTGCAAGCGGGAGTATGCGGAGTGGATCGCGGATGCGAAGCGGGCGGAGACTCGGGAGAAACGGATTGCGCAGGCGGTGGAGTGGATCGGGGAAGGGAAGCAGCGGAACTGGAAGTATCAGGAGTGCTGAAAGCAGTTGTTAGTTCTCAGTTGGCAGTTGCTGGCAGTTGCTGGCAGTTTTTGTCAGCAATGACTTCCGCTCCCTAGACCGGATCTGCGCTTTGCTGCGTTGGCATATACTTCGCATGGATGTACTGCAAGAGCCATGTCGGTAAGCAAGTCTACGGTCTTGCTACAGCCATTCTTGTCGTGAACTGTGCGATTGCGATCACCGCTGCCGGCCAGGCCAAACCAGCCGACCTTCCCACGGACTGCTCCGTGTACGCGACCGTTCCGCTACCCGTAGAGGCGGACAATGTTCCGGTTCCCAAAGCATCCCCGGCCTGCGCTTCTTACCGCTCCTATCGCGGCATTGACCGCCCGATAAATTATCCCGAGGCCCGTGCCTGTGCGTGGCAGGAGCGGCTTGCGCATAAGGCTAAGCTTGAACAAAACCAGAAGGAGCCCACCGCGTGGTTCGTTGGCGGTTCGCTAATCCTCGCCGACATTTATCTCAACGGTGCCGGAGTCAAGCGCAACATCCCGCTTGCCCTGCGCTTTGCCTGCGAGTCCGAAGAAGAGATGGCAAAGCTTGCCTTGCCGGACATTGCGAAGCTCAACGGTTCCCGTACTGCGCACGGCCCTTTCGAATTCTGCGACTATGCAGCGACAACCATCACGATGACATTCTGCGATAGTTACGGGTCCCAAATCGGGGATGACCGTCGAACCCGTTACTACAACTCACTGAAACCTTCCATGACTCCGGAGCAAAGGGCAGCTTTCGAAAAGCTGCTTGCTGCCGAGAAGGCATATGTCAGGGAACATGCCTTCGAGGTAGACCAAGGAGGCACCATCCGCGGGATGCGAACCCTTGGTTCGGAGAGCATCCTCGACAATCTTTTCCATACGGAAGTAGTTCATTTCGAGCGCAAGGAATGGCCCGCGCTTTCTGGCGACCAAGTGACGACGACCGATGCTTTGCTCCAGCGTGAATACAAGAAGAAGCTACAGCAACTACGAACGCGGCCAAAGCGAGATAGCTATGAGGGCGCAGTCACGGCCGGCCATCTTTCGAGTGTTGAAGGAACCTGGGAGACCTACCGCGACGCCTGGGTCGCATTTGCGCATCTGCGCTATCCTTCCGCCGTTGAGGCTATTCGTGCCGAAATCACGCTCCGCCGATACGGTCTTTTGAAAACCATTTCGTGACTTCTGGTAAGTGCGTTGGTGGGCGCCAAAAATACGGAGACTTTGGCTGCAAGAGCGCAGTCCAGAATGACGGCGCGGGGAGGGGTGGTGGGAGGTGAGAGGGACCTAGGCCTGCGGCCTAGACTGGTATGTGGTGCGCCTTCGGGGCTTGGAGGCAAAAAGCAGATTCCCTTCGGGAATGACAAGCAAAAAAGAGGCAACGGCAAATGCCTAACACGGAGATTCTGGACTGCGGGAGCGCAGTCCAGAATGGCGGCGCGGGGAGGGATGGCCGCAGGGGGAATGACGGCACGGGAGGACGGTGGCGGCACAAATACGGGGATTCTTCGCTGCGCTCAGAATGACAAGGAGCAATATGGAACCGCAGATTCCCTTCGGGAATGACAAACAAAGGTTCTATAAGTTTGTTTTGGACGTTGGGCGGGGGGGGTTGGGGCGGGTGGGGGGGATGTAGTGAAAGCGGATGAGGTAGATGTTTTCCCCGCTGCCGTGCTTGGCTACTTTGAGCAGATCGATGAGGCCGAGGAAGCCGGAGGCGCGGGCGAGTTGCGGGGTGATGTCGGGAAAGCCAATGGGCTCGATGGAGTCGATCTCGATCTCGCCTTCTTCCATACGGTAGCGGTTGCCGACGATGACGTGGGGACGCGTCCAGATGCGGATGCTGCAGGTGATTTCGCCGCGGCGGACGCCCTCGCGGAGGCGTTTGGTGAAGACCATGGGGAAAGTTTAGCGCGGGTTCCGGGGTATGAGTCGGGGCTCAAGACACCCGGGTGTCTTGGGGCAGCCTGCCCAGGCCTTTGGCTTAGACTGGTATGTAGCGCACTTTCAGCGCTCAGAAGCAGATTCCCTTCGGGAATGACAACAAAGAGCAGGCAGCAGCACGGCCAATGCGGAGATTCTGGACTGCAAGAACGCAATCCAGATTGACGCCGCGAGAGGCTGATGGCTTCGCGGGTCGGGGCGCAGGGGAGAGTGGTGGCCCACTCCGCTAAACTAGAGACTCCCACGTATGGGAAGCCGCATGCCAGCCGAAATCATTCTCCAGCAAAGCCCGGAAGCCGCCGCCCTGCTCGACAGGCGCGAGCAACTTGTTACCATCCGCGCCACTCTTGCGGAGCACGAATCCGAACTCGTGCAGGTCCGGGCGCAGCTCAAGACCTTCGAAGGCAGTTACCTTCGCCAGGTTGGGGTGCTCTACGCGGAACTCGACGACATCGAAGCGCGCATCGCGGAACGCGAAGTCGATCTTTACGATTCGGATTCCGCCCGCCGCCGCGCCGAGGAAGCTCGCCAGCGGGCGCAGGAGACCTATGATGTCGCATTCGGCGATGCCCACGAAGCGGAAGAGTTCGACCCGCCACCCGCGCTCAAGACGCTTTTCCGCGACCTCGCTAAGCAGATCCATCCCGATTTCGCGCGCGACGACGCCGAGCAGAAATACTTCACGCTGCTGATGGCCCGCGCCAATCAGGCTTACAGCCGCGGCGACACCGAAACCCTGCAGCGGTTGCTGGACGATCACCTCGAAATCAATGCGGCTGGCGCGGGTGAAAGCGCAGCCGCCGAGCTGCTTCGCGTTACGCGTCAGATCCAGCACGCCGAGCGCGACATCGCTGCCCTCGAAGCCGAGCGGCAGACGCTGTTCGGCAGCGAACTTGCCCAACTGCATCTCGACGCCGAAGCCGCCGCGCGCGAACACCGCGACCTCCTTGCCGAGCTTGCCAGCGGACTTCGCGAGCAGATCGCCGATGCTCAGCGCCGCTTCGAACTCGTCAACCGCCAGATCAGCGGGCTTGGACGATAAAAGTGGAAGATAAAGCCAAGGGCGGTCTGCGGCACATCCCGACTGGCGCCGCGTTGTCGCTCAGTTCCATGGGCTCCAGCATCATCGCCCGGGGACGACGCGATGCCGCCAATGCAGCCTCCAACCCGCACTACCGGCAGGCCGTCACTGATTACAACGCAGGCAACTTCACTGAAGCCTCAGCCAACTTCCGGCTTGCCGCCGAGCAAGGGCACGCCGAGTCACAATACCTGCTGAGCACGATGTACGACGCGGGGCAGGGCCTGCCGCAAAACGACGGCGAGGCCACGTACTGGGAACGCAAGGCGGCTGAGCAAGGTCATGCCTACGCGCAGGCAAATCTCAGCTTCCGCTACTACTCAGACAAGAACTTCGCGGAGGCATTCACATGGTGCCAGCGGGCTGCGCACAGTAACCTGGCGTGGGCGCAATACAACCTCGGCCTGATGTATCGCAAAGGGGAAGGGGTCGAGCAAAGCAACACCGAAGCTGCCCACTGGTATCGCCTGGCCGCCACCCAGAGCTTCCCTGAAGCCCAGCAGAAGCTGGCTGACCTCTACTACTTCGGCCAGGGTGTACCGCGCAGCTACACGCAGGCCGCCGCGTGGTATCGGAAGGCCGCGGAGCACGGCAACGCGGAGGCCCAGTTCCAGCTCGGCTACCTCTACGCAATCGGCCAGGGGGTCGAGCACGACTATACGCAGTCTCGTTATTGGACTCGGAAGGCCGCGCTGCAAGGGCACGAAGAGGCGCTGCGCGAGGTCAAGCGGCGCGAGTATCGCGACCCGTAATGACTGCGGCGTCAGGCGTGGCTGAGGCGGCGGGCAAAGTCGAGGAAGGTGAGGGCGCAGGGGGAGTAGCCTCCGGGATCCTGCGGGCCTCCAGGCGGCGCGTTCGGCGGCGCATAGCCGGTGAATTCGCCGGTGAGCGGATCCATCTGCTGACGGAATAACTTCGTCAACTCGTCGCTGCTTTTTGCCTCCTCGGCGTGGCGCATGATGGCGGAGCACCACTGTTGCATCATGTGGGTCAGCTCGACCTGCTTCCCGTAGTGCGGCATCCAGCGGGGGGCGCGGAGGGCGGTGAGGGCCTGACTGGCTCCGCCCCAGGAGTTGCGGGGGATGGGGCGGACGAAGGTGGGGTCGTCCATCGCGATGGAGGCGAGGGGGTAGGGTGCCCAGAAGGCTTTGGGGTTATGAATTTGGCGGGTCCAGACTGCTTCGAAAATGTGTTTGTCCTTGTGGGGGTCGACGACGTGCTCGCCGAGGACTCGGGTGATGACGTCGCCGCGGACACGGACGAATTTGTTGTCGGTGTCGAGGTCGTAGAAGGCGGCGTCTTCGGGGCTGTAGAGCTTGGTGAGGATGAGGTGGCGGATGTGTTCGGCGTCGGCCAGCCAGCGGGCTTCGTCGTCGTGCTTGCCGAGGGTGCGGGCCATGGCGGCGAGGGCGATGCGACCGCCGTAGACGGTGGCGGAGAGATCGGGGCAGAGGCGCGGTACACCGGGGTCGGCGGGGCAAACGCGGGCGTCCGCTCCGGGGCATTGATTGCGGACACCTTTCCAGCGTGGGGAGTTGTCATGGCCGGTGTCGTAGACGCAGAAGCCTTCGCAGAGGCCGGTCCTGCGGGTGTCGCGATACTGGCGGAGCCACTGGTCCCAGCGCGAGCAGGATTTGTATGCGGTTTCGAGGAGCTCCTGGTCGTGTGTTAGTTGGAAGATGTCCCAGGCGGTGGCGGCGATGGGGACGACCATCTGGATTTGGCCGTAGCCGGCTCCGGTGCCGACCTTGTCGGCGAGCTTGATCGATGCCGGGAGCTGGCCGTCTTCCTTCTGCTGCGCAAAAAAAGCCATGTGATTGGCGCGGGCGGTTTCGAGCGGCGTGGGTGTTCCGGGCGGCGTCGCTACGTATTTCTGAAGCGTGCCGTAGACCTGACCCTCCTGCGGGGCGCACTCCTGCCAGATGCCGGCGTAGGTGCTGCCCTCGACCAGTACGGGATGGTCGTAGCGTGGCATGGAGCGGACATTGCCTGCGCAGACGGCGAGCGCGGCGTCCCAGGTGGTGGCCCAAGCGGCGTCGGCGGTGGGGAAGTGCGGCCTGGACGCTGTGTTCTGCTGTGCGCTGGCGACGGGGCTGGTGCCGGCGAACGGGAGAGCAGCGGCGCCTGCGGCGAGTGCGGTTTGCTTCAGGAAATCCCGGCGGAGCATGCTCTTCTTCATGCGCACCAGTGTAAAGCCTTCTGGGGCGAGTGGCGGCGCGGAAGAAAGCAACCGACCCTTTCACGACGCGACTGTGAAAGGATGGGCTACCGGGCGTCGGGCGGCAGCCACGGGATAGACTGGCAGGATGAAGCGTACGGCCCGGGGCGGACATTCCGTGGACACGGCGGTTGCGCCGGAACCGGCAGAGGCAGCCGGCGCGCCTGGAGCCGCATGCGAGCTGGATGCGGTTGATTTCCGGCAGCGGCTGATGGCGTGGTATCGCGCGCAGGCTCGCACGCTGCCGTGGCGGGGAGCGACCGACCCATACCACATCTGGGTCTCGGAAATTATGCTGCAGCAGACGCGCGTCGCCACAGTGGTCCAGCACTACAACGAGTTCGTACGCCGTTTCCCGACGCTGGTTTCGCTGGCGCTGGCGACAGAGCCTGACGTTCTCGCCGCGTGGTCCGGGCTGGGCTACTACCGTCGCGCGCGAATGCTGCATAAAGCTGCGCAGTTCATCCTGCTGGAGCGAGACGGCCGCTTGCCGGATAGCTCGATCGAGCTGCGGACGCTGCCGGGAATCGGCGAATACACTGCGGCAGCGGTTGCCAGCATTGCCTTTGGCGAGCCCGTGGCTGTGGTGGATGGCAACGTCGAGCGCGTGATCCTACGCTTAACCGGACGGCCTAGTGAGGCGACCGCCTCCGATCACGCATTCGTCCGGGCCCAGGCCCAGGCGCTGATGCCACAGGCTCCTCTGCCGAACTCCGCGTTGGGCTCACAGTTTGTCGAGCCCCCCTCCCGACCGCGCGGCGGCGGAGCATGGGATGCGAGCGAGCGCATCGCACTCGCCGCCAGTGCGAACCCAACGAAGCCTGCGGGGGGAGACGGCGCGTATCCGCACCTCGTCACCAATCCTGCAGGAGACCATAACCAGGCGATGATGGAATTGGGTGCGACGCTTTGCCTGCCGCGGGCTCCGCTATGCCTACAGTGCCCAGTGCATGCGCTATGCCGCACTCGGGGTGAACATGATACGCCGGCGCGGGCGCCGCAACGCAGCATGCCTGTGGCGTACTTGCTGGATATGCGCAAGCGCGGTCCGGCGACTGAGGTGCTGCTCTCTCTTCGCCCGGCCAAGGCCTCCATCATGCCGGCGATGTTCGAGCTGCCCGCGCTGCCGCTGGATGCGGTCGGAGGCCGCGAACCTGTTCTTCGTGTCCGGCACGCCATCACTAACACCAACTATTATGTGCAGGTATTTTCTTCGCAGCGGCATGAGGGTCTGCGGTCCGAGGAGCAGCCGTTGCGCCGTGCGATTCCCAAAGGCGACGGTGAACTGCACTGGGCAAGCGTCACGCGGTTGGCCGGCCTGCCGCTCACCGGGCTGGCGCGCAAGATTCTACAGCGTCTCCACGTGATGGAAAACCCGCGCATTAATTTGCTGGAACAATGATCTCGGTCCGGCTCCCAAGAATAAGGGGCGTCCGGCCCCCTGCATGTCAGTGTCTCCAGAGTTTCCTTCTGACATGCAATTCGCCGGACGCCCCAACCGACTGCTGCTTATTGGGTCACTAAGTGGTGAGCCAATCTCCGTTCCGCAGCAGATCATGCAGGTCTGGCCCCGCTTGTTTTTCCTGGAGTGCCGCCTGCGCAGCTGCCAACCGCGCCGTCAGGAGACGGAACGGCGAGCAGGAGACGTAATTTAGTCCGATCTTGTGGCAGAACTTGACCGACTCTGGATCGCCGCCATGTTCGCCGCACATGCCCACCTTCAGGTCCGGCCGGGTCTTGCGGCCCTTGATTGTGGCCATCTCTACGAGCACTCCCACGCCTTTCTGGTCCAGCGTGGCGAATGGATCCTCTTTGAAGATGTTGTTCTTGATATAGGCCGGGAGGAACTTGTTGATGTCATCCCGGGATATGCCAAAGGTGGTCTGGGTTAGATCGTTGGTGCCGAAGCTGAAGAATTCTGCTTCTTCGGCGATTTGGTCGGCTGTTATGGCGGCGCGTGGAAGTTCGATCATCGTGCCGACCATGTAGTTGACCGTGGTGCCCTTCTCCTTGAAGACCAACTCGGCGACGTGGCGGATGATGGTGGCCTGGTTGCGCATCTCTTCGACAGAAGTGATGAGCGGCACCATGATTTCGAGATGTGGATCTCCGCCCTTGTTCTTGACGGCGACCGCGGCCTCGAAAATTGCTCGCGCCTGCATCTCGGTGATCTCGGGGAACGCGATGCCGAGACGGCAGCCGCGCAGGCCGAGCATTGGGTTGGTCTCATGAAGCTCCTGGACTCGCGCCAGCAGCGGGCGCAGCTCTTTCAGCTTGGCCGAGTGCGGCTTGGTGTCTTCCAGGCGAGTGATCTCGACCAGCAGCTCTTCGCGCTGGGGCAGGAACTCATGCAGCGGGGGATCCAGCAGACGGATCGTGACCGGCAGCGACTCCATTGCTTTGAACAGGCCAACGAAGTCGGCACGCTGCATGGGCAGTAGTTTCTTCAGGGCATCGCGGCGGTCCTTCTCGTTGTCTGAGAGGATCATTGCGCGCACGTGTTCGATGCGGTCCTCTGCGAAGAACATATGTTCGGTGCGGCAAAGGCCGATGCCTTCTGCGCCGAAGGCTCGTGCCTGCCGGGCGTCGCGGGGGATGTCGGCGTTGGCGCGGATCTTCAGCTTGCGCAACGGGTCGACCCAGCTCATGAACTTCACGAGGTCTGAATCGTCGGGCTGCACGGGCAGCGTCTTCAGTCTGCCCAGGATCACGCGGCCGGTGGTGCCGTCCAGCGAGAGCCAGTCTCCCTGGCGTAGCGTGTGGCCCATGATGCGCAGTTCCTTGCGGGCCTCGTCGACCGTACAATCGCCCGCGCCGGCCACGCAGCACTTGCCCATGCCGCGGGTAACGACAGCCGCGTGCGAGGTCATCCCGCCGCGGGAGGTGAGGATGCCTGAGGCGACTTCCATGCCCGCGATATCTTCCGGTGTGGTTTCGGCGCGGACCAGTATGATGTCTCGGTAGATGCCATCGTTGTAGAACTTGACCGCATCTTCCGCGCTGAAGACGATCTGGCCGACAGCCGCGCCGGGCGAAGCCGGCAGACCGATGGCAAGCACTTCAATCTTCTCGTCCTTCTCTACCAGGCGTGGAACCAGGAAGTCGTAGAGTTGATTCGGCTCGACGCGCATGACAGCTTCTTCCTGGGTGATGAGGCCCTCCCGGACCATGTCGATGGCGATGCGGACAGCTGCCAGGCCAGTGCGTTTTCCATTACGGGTCTGCAGCATATAGAGCTTGCCATCCTGGATGGTGAACTCGAAGTCCTGCAGGTCGCGGTAATGTTTTTCCAGCTTCCACGTGATCGTGCGTAACTGCTGGTACGCCTTCGGCATGGTGCGCTCGAGCTCGCTGATGTGCAGTGGAGTGCGAATGCCGGAGACTACGTCTTCGCCTTGAGCATTCATCAGGTACTCGCCGAAGAAGACCTTCTCGCCGGTAGCTGGATTGCGGGTGAAGCCGACGCCGGTGCCTGAGCTCTCGCCCATGTTGCCGAAGACCATGCACTGTATGTTGACCGCCGTGCCCAGCCAGTCGTCGATCTTGTTGATGCGGCGATAGGTCTTGGCGCGCTCGCCGTTCCAGCTCCGGAACACGGCGTCGCGGGTCATTACGAGTTGATCGATGGGATCCTGGGGGAAGTCTTTGCCGGTCTCCTTCTTGATGAGCTTCTTGTACTCGACGACGATCTCCTTCAAGGCGTCGGCCTTCAACTCGTAGTCGAACTTTGCGTGCTCGCGCTGCTTAACTCCCTCGAAAATGAGTTCAAACTTCTTCTTATTGATATTGAGTACAACGCTGCCGAACATCTGGATGAGGCGGCGATACGAGTCGTACGCAAAGCGGGGATCGTCGCTGCGGCGGCACAGGCCTTCGACAGAGCGGTCGTTGAGGCCGAGATTCAGAATTGTGTCCATCATTCCGGGCATGGAGAATTTGGCGCCGGACCGGACCGAGACCAGCATGGGGTTCTCAGCAGAGCCGAGCCTCTGCCCCTGCAAGACTTCCAGGTGGGAGAGGGCGGCATGCATCTCAGTGTCGATCTCCGGGCTGAACGTGCCGAGCATGTACTCGCGGCAAGCTTCCGTCTGGATCGTGAATCCTGGGGGCACGGGCAATCCAGCATTGGTCATCTCGGCCAGGCCGGCGCCCTTTCCGCCAAGCACGTCCTTCATACGGCCGTGACCCTCGGCGGTGCCGCCGCCGAAGAAATATACATACTTGGTTGGGGGGATTGTTGAACCTTGATTCTTAGCCTGAGCCTTTTGCGCCACGCTCTGCGTCATGAGACCACTCCTCCGTAGGACAGATTCCGCGGAGGCGGTTCCATTTTCGGGTGGCTGTACGTTGGCCCAGTCCATCAAGCAAATCAGCAACTTCACTCAACAGACTGAGGGCGTGCGGGTCATCCATATCACGGAATGCGCCTCGCGACAATTCCTAATCGCCTCTACAATCGGCGTCGGAGGGCTATGGTTGTCTGTGTTCGTTGTCACAGACGATCTTGCCGATGCAGTAGGAAAATTTCCGGCAGCACGGAATATTTCCTCAACTAAAGTTGAAAGCCGCGCTGAGTGTTGGATGGAACACTCAGCGGTGTGCGGGTCGTGGCCAAATCCTGGACTGAAGGACGTCTTGGCCCACCAGAGTAAGGCCCACTTATCAACAGAGGGCCACTGACTGCTTCAAGAATCCTTTGGCTATTTCAGATCCAAGAACTGTTGTAAATTGTCAGCGGCGCTGGCGGTCGATCGAGCCAGGCTGAGCTTCGCTACGTTGTGCGCGAAGACGCTGTTGATCTGGTCGAGTTCGGCAGAGGTGAGAGACTCCTGCGCTTGCACCACTTCGACGTTGTCGGTCACCCCTGCGTCGAAGCGCTGCCGCGTCAGGTCGAGCGTCTCTTTGTTTACCTGTAGGTTCCGCTGCGCCAGCTTCACCTGAGTGGTTGCAGCCTGTAGATCGAGGTAGGCATTGCGCACATCGCTCTCCACCTGCCCTTTCAGGTCTTCGAGTTCGGCCTGTCGCTGCGCGAGCGAAGCTTCGGCCTGATGGATGTCTCCTTCCGTGCGGCCTCCCTGCCAGATGGGAATGCTCAGCGTGGCTGCGGCACTGAACGTCGCACTCGCCTGCGCCGGATTGGTTCCAATTGCCCCGTAGTTGCCATTCACTGATAGCGAGGGAAGGCGCTCATCGCGGGCGGCGGATAGCGTGTGTCCGGCGGCGCGGACCTGCGCTTCTGCGGCCTTGATGTCGGCGCGGTGGTCGAGCGCTTGGTGGATCGCGTCGTCGAGTGTGAGGGTGGGAGCGGTGGGAGCGGCAGCAAACGGGGCGACGTCGGTCAGGTCGTAGTCCCCGCCGATCGGCAGCCCGGTCATGCGCGCCAGACTGATCTTTTCCTTTGCTAGTTCGGTTTCCAGCGAAATGACGCGCTGCTGCTGGGTAAGCTGCTCGACGTCGCTGCGATCCACGTCAATCTGTGGTGCGAGACCCACTTGGCGTTTCTGCTGAGTCTGGTTGTAGAGCGCGGTTGCTGTGTCCAGTTGCGCGTGCGCCGACTTGACCCTCTCCACGGTCGCGAGCACCTGCAGATATGCGCCGCAGACCGCTAGCACGACCGCGTCGCGCGCATCCCGCGCGGAGAATTGAGCGGCATGATAGAGATCGTTGGAGGACCGATAGTTGTTGATGGCGGTCAGATCGACGATTGATTGCGAGACACTTCCGCGCAGATCGATGTTGTTGTATGGCCCGACGATGGTGGGAAAGCTGAAGCCGGGGATGGGAATGTGAATGCGCAACCCCTGCGCGGCCAAATTCACCTGAGTCAAGGTTTCCGCGAGATAGCCGCTGACGTTGGGAAGGAGCGCGCTGCGCGCAATCTGCGTCTGACCCTGCGCCTGGCGAACAGCACGGTTCAGTCCCGTCGCGCCGAGGTTGTAGTCGAGCCCCCGCCGGATCGCGTCGCGCAAGGAGAGCTTGCCGGTGAACGGCAGATTCGCGGTGCTCGAAGTGCTTCCCGTGTAGGGCCCCTGTACCTGGACGGAGGGGTTAATTGTGGTCACGCTGTTGGTTGTCCCGGCAATGGGTGCTTCCACCGCAGTCACCGAGCCGTTCTGTCCGCCGCGTCCGGAAAGTGGAAGCGGGGTCGCCAGCGTATGCGATTGGCTTGACGGAGCCTGGGCAATCGCGCAGGCTCCCAGCCAGACGATGAGTGCAGCGGAAAGGATCGGGACGACTTTGAGCTTTGAGCGGTTCATGGCAAGAGTCCTTTATGCCTAACTAAGTTGTTTACGGAAACGCCAGATGCTGAGCGAGACCAGGACGATTGTGAATAGGAGCAAGCCCAGGAAGTTTTGCCATACATCCCTGAATCCGCCTCCCTTGAGCATGGTTCCGCGAACGATGGCTGCGAAGTGGTGGACCGGATTGAGCACGGTAAGAGGTTGCAGCCACTTTGGCATAGCCTCGACAGGATTGAGTGCTCCAGACAACGAGGAAAGGGGCGGATTGACGAAGAAGCTGGTAAGCTGCGCCTGCTGCGCGGATTTACTGAATGTGGCGATGACCGTGCCGATACTGATACCGGAGAGGATACAAAGGCAGCCGGCGACAAGCAGCAAGGGAAGGCTGCCGTGGAATGGAACTCCAAAGACGACCTTGATGACGGTGATGGCGGCGATCATCATGAGCGAGAGCAGCAGGAACAGCGGCGCAATTTTCGCGATGATGATTTCGGTGGTGCTTGCGGGAGACATGAGCAACTGTTCGATGGTGCCGGCTTCGCGCTCGCGAACCATGGCCGCGGAGGCGACGATGGAGCTGTTGAGGATGAGCAGCAGACCGAGGACGCCTGTGACGATGAACCACGAGTCGACCAAGCCGGGGTTGAAAATGAAGGCAGGTTGCAGCTGGACTTGTCCGGTCCGAGCGAGGTCGGACTGAGGGTTGGGCTGGGCACGAACGCGGATGCCTTGTTGCACCAGGCCGGCGTTGTAGGTCTGGATGACGCCTTCGGCATAGGCTCGGCTGATTTCGGCGGTATTGGCATTGGTAGCGTTCAGCAGGAACTGGACGGTAGTCGGACGTTCGCGTGCGAGATCGCGGGCGTAGTCGTAAGGGACAACTACGCCAGCATCGGCATTGCCGCGGCTGACTGCATCGCCAAGCTGATCGACTGAGGAATAGTAGCCCGCAAGCTGGAAGCTCTTGCTTTCGGTGAGGGTTGAGATCAACTCGCGGCTCTCTGGGGAATGGCTGTCATCGACGACGGCGAGGCGAACGTCGGATACGGAGGCGCTGAGGGCAAAGCCGAAGAGCGTTAGTTGGAGGACAGGTGGGAGGATGAGTGAGATCTGCAGCCGGCGGTCGCGGCCGATCTGATTGAACTCCTTCCGGATGAGGGAGCGGAGGCGATAGTTGAGCAGGCGATTGAGGATGGTCTGCAAGTTCATGCCTTCACCTGCATCCTTCTCATGCCACGCCAGGCAAGCGTGTAAAAGACGACTCCGATGATTCCGATGAAGATGACCTTGTACCAGACGGCGGGCCAGCCCCCGCCCTGTAGGAGCGCGTCGCGAACGATCTCGATGTAGTAACGGCCCCAAACAAAGTTGGAGATCCAACGCAGGGCGATGGGAATGTTCTGGATAGGGAACATCAAGCCGGAGAGCAGAAAGACGAGAAGGAACCCGCCGAGGGCTACAGCCTGCATGGCCGCGACCTGATTGGGGATGTTGACGCCGATCATGGTGCCGAAGGAAGCTACGCAGAAGGTATAGAGGATGGTGGCGATGATGACGGGTGTCGGGTCTCCCGCAAATGAGAGGCCGAAGTACGTGAAGAGGAGCGTGGACATGACTAAGGCCTCTGCAATTGCAACGGCCATGAAGGCGATGATCTTTCCTAGCAGAAACTCGTGCGCGGAGATGCTGGAGACGTAGACCTGGAGGATGGTCTTCTGCTCCCCTTCCTTGGCCATGGCAAGTCCGGCGAGCAGCGGCGGGAACATGGAGATGGCAAGCACAAAGACTCCGGGGCCGTAGAACTTCTTCGAGGAGAGGCCCGGGTTGAACCACAGGCGCATGCTGGTCTGGACGGGCGCGGCCTGGGCAGCGCTCGACATCTGCCGGTTGTACGCGGCCGCTATCTCGGTTGCGTCTCCGGAGACCAGCTTGGCGGTGTTGGCGTCGGAGCCGTCGACCATAAGCTGGGCGGGCGAATTCACTCCGCGCGCCAGATCGCGGCCAAAATGTGGCGGGATGATAAGAACAGCCCGTGCGGCATTCGACGCGAGCGCTTCCTCGGCGGACTTGTTTATTGGCCACGCAACGACGTGGAAGGTAATAGAAGCACGGAAGGCGTCGATGAAGTTGTTGGAGGCAGAGGAGCCGTCGAAGTCCTGCACGGCGATGGGGAGCTCGTTGACGGTGAGCGAAAGGCCAGCGCTTAGGAGCATGAGCATCACCACGGGGAGGATGAGAGCTAGCGCCAGCGTTCGCCAGTCCCGCACAATCTGGGTGAGCTCTTTTCGCGATTGGGCGATGATGCGCCTCATGGCCGACTCCTACGATTCAATGGACACCTTGCCTTCGAGGCGCGCTTTTTCGACGATGGAGATGAAGACGTCTTCGAGCGAGAACCGATCTTCGCGGGCGCTGAGGACGTGGAGACCGTTCGCTTCGAGGCGTTGCGTGGTCTGGCGGATGGCGATGTCGGGCGCTTGATCGGTGATAAGGTGCAGCCGCTCGCCGAAGAGCGAGACGCGCCAGCTTTCATTCCCGCTCTTTAGCAGGTCCGCGGCGCGCTGAGGCTGGTCGACGGTGAATTGTAGAAGGTGGCCGGATTGCTGGGCCTTGATGCCACTGGGCGTGCCTTCAGCGACGAGCTCGCCGGCGACCATCATGCCGAGGCGGTTGCACTGCTCTGCCTCTTCAAGATAGTGGGTAGTGACGAGGATAGCGGCGCCGGTGTCGGCCAGGCGGTTGATCATGGTCCAGAAGGCGCGGCGGGCGAGAGGGTCGACGCCGGAGGTGGGCTCGTCGAGGAAAAGGATGTCGGGCTCGTGCATGATGGCCGCGCCAAAGGCCACGCGCTGTTTCCAGCCGCCGGGTAGACTGCCTGTGATCTGGTTCTCTCGCCCTTCGAGGCCGGAAAAGGAGATCACCCAACGGATTTTTTCCTCGCGCTGGCGGTCGGCGACTCCATAAACGCCGGCGAAGAAATCCAGGTTCTGGCGAATCGTCAGGTCGTCGTACAACGAGAACTTCTGCGACATGTAACCAATGCGGTTGCGTACCGCTTCAGTGCGGAGATTGCCTTGTACGCCGGCGAGCTCCATGGCACCGCTGGAGGGTTCGAGCAGGCCGCAGAGCATCCGAATGGTGGTCGTCTTTCCCGCACCGTTGGCTCCGAGCAGCCCATAGACTTCGCCGTTGCGAATCTGGAGGCTGACGTTGTGCACCGCGGTGAAATCGCCAAATTGCCTGGTCAGGTTGGTGGCACCGATTGCGATTTGCCCGCGCAGATTGGAGTGGTCGTGCTCCCTGGGGAATTCGACCGTGTTCGTCCCTTGTCCTAATGCGCGCAGTTTCGCCACGAATACATTTTCGAGTGTTGGGTCGTCGACCCGCATCTCGTCGAGAGCAACTCCGGCGCTCTCCATCCCTGCGCGGACGGCGGGCTCCACTTGCTCGGGATCGTGAACCAGCAGGTCAAGCCGGTCACCGAACCGTTGCACGTCCAGAATGTCTACATGCGATGCGGCCAGACCGGAAAGAACTGTCTCCGTCTTGCGCAAGTCCCGGGCGTGTAGCTCGATCCGCTTCGCACCCAGGCTCGCGCACAGTTCCCTTGGGGTGCCGATCTCAAGGAAGCGGCCTTGGTGCATGAATGCGATCCGATGGCACCGCTCCGCCTCATCCAGATACGGTGTTGCCACCAGGATGGTCAGGCCGTCGGCGGACAAGTGTGCCAGCGCGTCCCAGAACTCCCGCCGCGAGACCGGATCGACGCCGGTGGTTGGCTCATCCAGCAGCAAGACCCGCGGCTGCGGCACCAGTGCGCAGATCAGCGATAGCTTCTGCCTCATACCACCGCTCAACTTCCCGGCGAGCCGGTTCGCGAACCGGTCCATATCGAACATGCGCAGATAGCGGTTGCCGCGGTCCACAATCTCCTGCGGCCGGATACGGCGCAGATCGCCGCAATACCGGATGTTTTCCCTCACGGTCAGATCTGGATACAAACTGAACATCTGGGTGAGGTATCCGGTTTGTGACCGCATATCGCGCGCTGGCTGGCCGAAGATGTTGGCTGTGCCCGAGGTCGCTTCCATCACTCCGGCAAGGATCTGAAACGTCGTTGTCTTTCCCGCTCCGTCCGGCCCAATCAGACCGAAGATTTCGCGCTCACGAATCTCTAAATCAATTCCGCGGACCGCTTCGAGCTGGCCATAGTGCTTGGTCAGACCGCGAACTTCGATGGCCCAGGGCGCAGCGATTGCCCGTGGAGGGCCGTGCTCGGTATCTCGGCTTGGGTTCGCGGTAATCACTAGTGACTGACCTTCGGCCACGCGTCGCCCTTTACCAGCACATCGCCATCGGAGGGCATGCCCGGCTTGGCGAACCCGAATCCTGCCTTCAACTGCAGCTTGATCCCCACCACCTGCTTGATGCGATCGTCTTTGAAGTAGGTGTTCTCCGGCGTGAAGGTCGCCTGCGGATCGATTCTTGAGACATACGCGTCTATCGGTGTATGCGGGTCCGAGTCGAGATAGATGTGTGCCGCCTGGCCCACCTTCACTTCGCCGATCTGTCCTTCGGGGACAAATCCGCGCAGATACACCTTGGTCAGATCCAGCAGCGTGACGATCGCCGTACCTGCGGCGATCATCTCGCCCGGCTCAGCGGCGCGCGTCACCACAGTTCCGGCGAACGGCGCGCGGATCGTCAGGTCGTTGCGATTGTCCTCCGCTTCGGCCAGTTGCGCTTGTGCCTGTTGCGTCTGGGCCGCTGCGCTGGCGACTTCGGCTTGTTGCTGCGCGATCTGGCTGCGCACCAGCGCGACCTGCGACTCGTGAATGTCCGGGTTGGACAAGGTCCCCTGGGCTGTCGTGACGGCAGCCTGGGCGGCTTCCACACGGCGCTTCGCGGCAGCAACTGCGGCAGCCTGTTGATCGGCCGTAGCCGCCGCCTGCAGTCCTTGGCGCTCCGACACCGCCCCGGATTTTGCCAGTCGCGTGTAGGCGTCTTTGTCGAATGCGGCGATTGAATACGATGCCTGCTGCTGCGCGAGGTCAGACTGCGCGGCGGCGAGTTCAGCCTCGGCCTGCTTTACGTGACCTTGCGTGTCGAGCTTGGACTGGCCCACCTGCAGGCGGCTCTGCAAGAGTTGCTGCTGGAGCACACCAATCTGCTGCTGCGCGGCCGCGCCCTTGGCTTCAGCCTCCGACAATGCGGCGCGCGCCTGGTCTTCACGTGCTCGTATCTGCGCGTCATCGAGGAGGGCGATCACGTCGCCGGCGTTGAGGGTATCGCCTTCGCGGACGCGCACCTCGAGGATGCGCCCGGTCGTCTTCGAGGCAACGGCAGAGTCGTCCCCTTCGATCCGACCGCTGACAGCGACGATGCTGTCCGGCAGTGCGGGGGTGGTGAAGAAGACCCGCCAGACAACAAATCCCACAATCACGAGAGCCGCGACCGCTGCGATTCGAATAATGCGCCGCCGTCGTGTGGTGGAAGACGTCGAGGCCTCGGTCGCATCTGGAGTTGTGCTGCTGACGGCGCTGGGTTGCGTGCCTGGCTCGGCCGATCGCGGCGCGTTCAGGGGTGCAGATGTGCTCATTTGCGTAGCCTCAATTTAATTGCCTGTTGGGTGGGTCCGCGCCTGGGACGGAACTGCCGGAGCGATAACTCTGGATGTAGGAAAGGGAAAAGTCAGCGATGTGGTCGGCGATCCGGTCCACCTGTTCCGGAGTCATCTTCAGATCGGGCCACACGCCGGTTAGGAGGGGAAGCGAGAAGACGTAGACCAGGATTTGCCCCATCACGCTGATCGCGCACAGCCGCGTCTTGTCATCGTTCGCGGGCAGGCCGATCATTCCGCCAATCAGCTCCAGCATGCGTCCGAAGATCGGGCGGCCAACTTTGTTGATCAGTTGCCGCAGCGCGGGTGTAGGTTCCGCCAGTTCGTGGACGAGGATCTGGAAATACCAGTCTGGCCTGTCTTTCCGGCAGATGCCGCGCAGACGCACCCGAATCACCGCCCGCAGAATGACTTCCGGCAATGCCGGCTGGTCAAGTGCGTTCTGCATGGCCTCGAGTTCGGCCATACGCATCGATTGATGGATAACCTCGGTGTACAGCCCCAGTTTGTCGCCGAAGTGATAGTTCACCGCAGCGATGTTGGCTCCGGCAGCAACGCAAATCTCGCGAATCGTGGCGGCACGGTAGCCGCGATCGGCAAAAATTCGCCCAGCGACGTCGAGTAGTTTCTCGCGTGTCGGGTCCGAGCTAACCGGGCGCCGCCTGCGCGTTGCTGCTTTCGTCAAGGATTGAACCCGTGTAGTACTCATTCAAACATGAGTATAAAACACGTGTTTGAATTAAGCAAACATGCTCAGGGACTTCGATTAGGAGCTTGAAATGACGAGAATGGCGGGGCACCGGCCACTCTGGAAGCAGTGGGCCGCCAATGCAGGACTACTCGTGGAAGTGGAACGCGACGCCGATGGTAACGACACTTGGGTGCAGCGTCCCCAACGGAAATCCAATCCAGTTTTGATATTCGTAGTCGCCGCGCACGTTGATGGAGCGCCTGACCGGTATATCGATCCCGCCGCCAAAGGTGTACATGTTGTAGGCCACATTGGCGACGTTGTTGGAAAAGTTGTACACGCCGCGACCGTACAGGACCTTGGCATAGGGGATGAAGGGACCGCGGGCAATGAAGATGCGCGGGCCGATCTCATAGGTCGTTTCGTGGACGGTTGAGTCCAGGGTCGACTGGCTATGGCGAAAGTTGAACTCGCCTCCCCAGTGGTTTCTGTTGTCGAACGTGGCGTAGAGCGCACCGCCGAGCAGATGAATCGGGGTGAAGTTGTAGTCGGACGAGGCGAAGACGAAGCCCCCGCCAATCTGCAGGTCGCCCAGGCGAGTCGCGGTCGGCATCGATTGTGCCCGCGCCGGAACCGGGGCGAAGCACGCGATCGCAATGGCCAACATCGCCAGGATAGCTGTCGCAACACCGCGCACGCGCAGCCCGACCGCGTTCCAGAGTTCATTCCTAACTAGATTGTGGCGATGAGGGAGGCTTTCTCCCCGAGGCGACCGGTCGTTCATCCCTCACTCCTGCCTGGCATAGACGATCCCTGTAACATGGCGATTACCGGGCTGCGCCAGAGTATCACCGGAGGCGGCAAGATTTGCCCCAAGATGCGATTTTCGGGATGAAAATGGTCTCTCCAGGCGTATTCTCGGAACCAGTTGCAAACACAGCGTATCCGAGCCTGCGCCAAGATATCGCGCCGATTATGGTCTGCCAGGTAAACTCTTGCGCATGGTAACGGGTCTCATGTATCACTTGGCTGGCACTACTATGCGTTCTCGCTCTACTCTCCTGATTGTTCTGTTTATCGTCCTGCTCGGGTTCGGCGCTCATGCCGCGGGCCAAACCTGCACAGGTCTCTGCCTGCAGCAAGTCACCTGCCCCAACGGGACCACCTCGGTCACGGGCACGGTCTACGCGCCAAACGGCACGGATCCCCTGCCAAATGTCACCGTCTACATTCCGAATGCGCCGGTAGATCCGTTCACCCCAGGCGTGAGTTGTCCCATCGCAGGGACGCCGCCGTCGGGTTCGCCGCTGGTTGGCACCGAAACGGATGTCAACGGCAAATTCACGTTGGTCGATGTGCCTGTAGGGGCCAACATCCCGCTGGTGATTGTGTCCGGCCGGTGGCGCCGCCAGTTGACCATCCCCAGCACGACGGCCTGCCAGAGCACCGCATTGCCTGCATCCTTTGCCGCCATGCCCCAGAACCAGAGCCAGGGCGACATTCCCAAAATCGCCATCGCCACTGGCGCGGTAGACCAGGTGGAGTGCGTGCTGCGCAAGGTGGGTATCAACGATTCTGAGTTCACTGACCCGACCGGCAACGGTCGGATCAACTTCTACACAGGAAGTGGCTCACCGGGGTCCGTCATCGACTCTTCCACGCCCACCCAGGCTTCCTTAATGGAGAATTACTCGACCCTGAGCCAATACGACGTGTTGATGCTCCCGTGCCAGGGCACTCCCACCGGGAACTATGTTTCGGGCGCACTGGGAACGCAGGAACTCGCTAACTTCATAAACTTCGCAAATAACGGTGGCCGCGTCTATTCCAGCCATTACAGCTATGTGTGGATGTACCTGAACGGGGCCTTCAACGGCGTCGCCAACTGGTCCCCGGGCATTGCTTCGATCAACTCCGGCACCGCAACGGTCGACACCAGCTTCACGGGAGGGCAGACTCTCCAGACCTGGTTGCAAGACCTCAACGTCACCACCACCCCAGGGCAGATGGCCCTGGACACGCTCAGAGTAGACACCAAAGGTGTGATTGCACCAACGCAGTCGTGGCTGGCGCTAAACGATCCTGCCCTGGGCAACCCGGTGATGCAGTTTGTCTTCGATACCCCCATCGTACCCACGGGCACGACCGGCGTGAATCAATGCGGCCGCGTCCTCTTCAACGAGTACCACGTGGAGGGCGGCAGCAGTTCGCCCGCGGCGTCCTTCCCTACCGAGTGCGCCGCGGGCGCTATCACCCCGCAGGAGAAGCTGCTCGAGTACATGTTGTTCGAGTTGACGGACGAAGGCGGTCAGCCGACCATGTCGCCCACTTCACAGGACTTCGGCTCCGTGGCTGTTACCTTCACCAGCGCGCCGCAGACTTTTACCTGGACCAACAACTCCAGCTTCGTCTCACAGGTCTCATCGGTCCTTACCACGGGGGACTTTCAGGTTACGTCCAACACGTGTGTTGGGTCGATTGCCGGCGGGGCAAGTTGCCAGATCACGGTCGTTTTCAAACCGACTGTCCTTGGCGCGGAGTCGGGAACGCTCAATGTACTCTCCGGCGGAGGGAATACGCTTACCTCTACGCTGACCGGCACTAGCACGCCCGGCTACTCCCTCTCCGCGACATCGCTCGCCTTTGGCAACCTCGATGTCGGCAACTCTGCTTCGCAGACGCTGACCCTGACGAGCCTGGCCTCCAGCGCGCTCCCGATCCCAGTCTTTGTCACCACCGGCCAGTACGCCGTCAGCACCGCTGCCTGCGGATCTTCGCTCCAGGCGGGCGGCAACTGCCCCGTCAAAATCACTTTTCTGCCCACGTCCACCGGACCCCAGAACGGCACGGTCGGCGTCAACTCGACCAGCTTGCTTTACAACGGCCTAAGCGCGAGCTTTACCGGCAACGGTGTCGACTTTACTCTCACCCTCAGTCCCACCTCGGGGGGCGTGGTTGCCGGCGATGGCACCACGACCACCGCGACCCTCACCCCGCTGGCCGGCTTCGCTTCGCCGCTTACGATCACCTGCACGGTCAACGGTGCGGCCGCCTCAGCTTGCGCGCTGGCAACGGCCTCGGTGACGCCCACCACCACAACCACCGTAGTAGCCAGCCTGACCACAACCTCGCAATACACGGTCATTGGCTATGGTGGTTTTGGCGGCTCGCGTATGCTGTTGCTGGTTGCGGTCTTCAGCGGCTGGTTGCTGTGGCGAACACGCTGCAAGGCCCGCATCATCCTGCGTTCCAGCTTGATGATCGTGCTGCTGGCCGTGATCGGTCTGTCGATGACGGGATGCTCGGGCAAACTTCCCGCCCAGAACTCTGCCTACACTACACCCGGAAGCTACACCATCACCATTTCGGCGACCGACGGCTTTCTTGTGCACTCCGCGACCTATACCCTGACGGTGCGCGCGAACTAGCCTTCGCCGGCTCACCCGCCGGCTCGCTTCCTTGATTGCCTATTGAAATTGGTCGGGGCGATTGGATTCGAACCAACGACCCCCTGCTCCCGAAGCAGGTGCGCTACCAGACTGCGCTACGCCCCGACATGAATGAACGCCGGCTTCTGGAAGGAACCAGGGCACTTGTGGCGCACTCGATCGCATCACCGACTAGTAGAGTTTAGCAGATGCGCCCGAACCACGGCAGCCGCTCCTGCCTCCGCGACGCGACCGCGTCTCAAATTGCCCGCGTTCGCCCCGCCGGATATAATAAACAGGTGATGAATCGCCTCCAACTCGCGATCTGCTGTAGCCCATATCTCATGGGCGGCACCTGTCGATTCTAGCCAACCCGTCCTCCCTCTCCAAATTCCTTTTTGATTCTTAGTGGTCGTGGCCTGCATCTCTTACCCTGGGCGCGACGGAGAAACAACCTCTATGACTACCCTGGCAACGGCGGAATTCGAGACGCACCAGATTCATCCTGCCCGGCTGAACCATCTCCAGGCGCTGGAGGCCGAGAGCATCTCCATTCTGCGGGAGGCTGTCGCCGAATTCGCGCACCCGGTCATGCTCTACTCCATCGGCAAGGACTCGTCGGTGATGCTGCGCCTGGCGCAGAAGGCCTTCTATCCCGGCAAGATACCCTTCCCGCTACTGCATGTCGATACCAGCTACAAATTCCCGGAGATGATTCGCTTCCGGGATGAATACACGCGCGAGATCGGCGCAGACCTAATCGTCCATCGCAACGAGTCTGCCCTGGCTGCCGGCGCCAATCCCTACACCCTTGGCACCCAGAACTGCTGCGGCCTGCTCAAGACGCGCAGCCTCCTCGACGCGCTGGAAGAAGGCGGCTTCGATGCTGCTTTTGGCGGAGCTCGTCGCGACGAAGAAAAATCCCGCGCCAAGGAACGGGTCTACTCCTTCCGCGACGCGGCCGGCCAGTGGGACCCCAAGAAACAGCGCCCTGAACTCTGGAGTCTCTACAACTCGCGTCTGCGCAAGGGCGAGAGCATCCGCGTCTTCCCGCTCTCCAACTGGACGGAACTCGATATCTGGCTCTATCTCTACGCGGAGAAGATCCCCATTGTGCCTCTATACTTCGCCAAGGAGCGCCCCATCGTCATCCGTGGCGGCGCGCTCACTTTCGTCCACCAGGATTTCAAGCTCTTCCCCGGCGAAAAGGTCGAGAACATGATGGTCCGCATGCGTTCCCTCGGCTGCGCGCCCTGCACGGGGGCCATCCGCAGCGAGGCCGATACCCTGCCGAAGATTATCGAGGAACTCATTACCTTCCGCCGCAGCGAGCGCGAAAACCGCGCCATCGACCACGACGAAGAAGGCTCGATGGAAGTCAAGAAGCGGGAGGGCTACTTCTAATGAGCACCTACACCGCCGCGCTTCCCGAGCACTACGCCGCCTCCCACGCCTTCCAACAGTTTCTCGACGCCCACCTCGGCCAGGAGATGCTCCGCTTCACCACCGCCGGCTCAGTCGACGACGGCAAGTCCACACTCATCGGCCGCCTGCTGCACGACACCAAGAGCATCTACGAAGATCAGCTCGCCGCTGTAAAAAAGAGCCGCGTCAATCGTGCCGCTAACGGCCACGTCGACTTCTCCCTTCTCACCGACGGTCTCAAAGCCGAGCGCGAGCAGGGCATCACCATTGACGTCGCCTACCGCTACTTCTCGACATCCAAGCGCAAGTTCATCATCGCGGACACTCCCGGCCACGAGCAGTACACCCGCAACATGGCCACCGGCGCGTCCACCGCGGACGTCGCCATCATCCTCATCGACGCCAAGGCGTTTTCCAAGGCTGGCAGCTTACTTCCCCAATCGCGCCGCCACACTTACATCGCCTCGCTGCTGGGCATTCCGCACGTCGTCGCCGCGGTCAATAAAATGGATCTCGTCGGCTATTCGGAGCAGCAGTTCGAAACCATTCGCCGAGACTTCTTAGCTCTCTGTAGTCACCTCGGCCTGCCCGGCGTCACTGTCATCCCCGTCAGCGCGCTCGAGGGTGAGAATGTGGTCACACCCACTACCGCGATGCCCTGGTACGCCGGTCCAACGCTGCTCGAATACCTTGAGACGGTTCCCCTGGCTCTGGCTGAGACGGCTGGCCCGTTGCGTTTCCCGGTACAGCTTGTCCTGCGTCCCGACGCTAACTTCCGCGGCTTCGCTGGCCAGGTTGCCCGCGGCACTCTGCGCCCCGGCGATCGCGTAATGGCCCTCCCATCGCGGCGCGAATCGACCGTTCGCCGCATCGTCACGTACGACGGCGATCTACCCGCTGCATCGTATCCGCAGAGCATAACTGTCGAACTCACCGACGAAATCGACCTCAGCCGCGGCGAGATGCTGGTCGCTGCAGACGCCGCGCCGGACGCGCTTCCAGGCATTAGCAACCACTTCCGCGCAATGGTCGTCTGGATGCACGAAGATCCACTCGTGCCCGGCCGCACTTATATCGCCAAGCACACCACGCGCTCCGTCCGAGCCACCGTGCGTGCCATCCGCTCTCGGGTAGACGTGAACACGCTCGACCACCTCGCCTCCGACAGCATCGCGATGAACGAGATCGCCGAGGTCGAGTTCGAAACCAACCTCCCACTCTTCTTCGACAGCTACCGCGACTGCCGCTGGACCGGGTCGCTCATCCTTATCGATCCGCTCACCAACGCGACCGTTGGCGCGGTCATGATTTCCGGTGCGCTCGACAACGTAGCGCAGGCCTCTGCCGAATCTGAGACCGCCTCGCTCATCCTGCTCACCGGGCAACCGGATCGTGCAGCCCGTGTTCGCGATGCGCTGCTCGCCCGCGGCGACCGCGCCGTCCTCATCGACGATCCACTCATCGCAGATTCCGCGGTTCCGTCCGTCGTCCGCGCGCTTTCGCTTGCCGGAGTCGTCGCCGTGTCCGCACGCGTCCTCCCTCAGGCCATGCTCACCGAGATCGAAGCCTTCGCCGGGGTCCTCACCATCGAACAGGAACAGGACGAAGTCGCGGCGATTAGTGCGTTGGGGGACCGATGAGCGTAGTAGAAACAGCCGCAAATTACGATGCCCTTACCGCCGAAGCCCTCGTAGAGCAGGTAGTCCGCGAGTCGGCGGGCGCGCCCATATGCCTCACGTCGAGCTTCCAGACGGAAGACATGGTAGTCCTGCACATGCTTCGCCGACACCTCCCCGACGTGCCGGTGATCTTCCTTGAGACCGGATATCACTTCAAAGAACTAATCGCTTACCGCGACCGCATGGCTGCCGAGTGGAACCTGAATCTCATCAATGCGCTGCCGAAGACAACTCTCAAAGAGCACGAAGCGCAGCACGGCCTCCTCTACATCGTCCAGCCCGCCGAGTGCTGCGCTATCCGCAAGGTTGAGCCGCTTATGCGTCACCTAGAGCCATTCGACTGGTGGTTTACCGGCCTGCGTCGCGAGCAGTCTCCCACCCGCGCCAATCTGCGCAAGGTCGAAGACCACAAAACTCCGACCGGCAAGCAGATGAAGAAGGTTAGCATTCTCGCCGACTGGACCATGGCCCAGGTCGATGCATATGCCGAAGCCCACGGCATCCCCAGACTCGAGTTGTACGCCCGCGGATACACCAGCATCGGCTGCGAGCCCTGTACTGCAATTCCTGAAGCTGGGGCGGACGCGCGGAGCGGCCGCTGGGGCGGCAAGAAGCTCGAGTGCGGCATCCATACCTTTTCCGAGAAGGTATAAACTTTTCCCATCTATGGTCGATCGCCGCCGCATCGTCGGCATGGGTAAGCAGCGCGCCGCCAGAGCGCTCGTCACGCTCGTACACATTGAGGGCTCGTCCTATCGCCAACCCGGCGCGCATCTCCTCATCGGCGCCGACGGTGAGTACGCGGGCACGATCAGCGGAGGCTGCCTTGAAGCTGAAGTCGTGCGCAAGGCCGCATGGATGGTCCGCAACGGCGCGATCATGGAGCGGTATTCCACCCTCTTCGACGATACTGCGGAGATTCCTTTCGGCCTCGGCTGTGGCGGCATAGTCGACCTGCTCCTCGAACCCTCCGACACTCTGGAATGCCGTGCGATCGTGGAAGCAATGGAGGCCTCTCTCTCCGGTGCCGAGTTCCGCGTAGCAACCTGGCTGCCGCACCGCGACCAGCGCCTCGCGCGCGCCATATTCGCAGTGAACGGCGAGTTGATCTATGCGAGCGATTCGATCTCTCCAGATCAATTGGCAACTATAAACGGTGCAAATTGGACACCTGGAATTTCCCCGGGTGAACCGCACATCTATCGCGAGACACTCGTGCCTCCGCAACGTCTGTTTGTGCTTGGCGCGGGAGACGATGCTAAGCCGGTTGTCGCCATGGCGGCACAGCTCGGCTGGCGCATTACCGTCGCCGAGGGCCGCGCGCAACTGACGCGCCCGGACCGTTTCCCCGATGCCGAACGAGTTCTCACAGCGTCGTCAGTCGCAGACCTCGGACTCAAGACTGCAGACGCAGCCGTCATCATGACGCACAGCTATGAGCAGGATCGCGCGCTGCTGATTGGCCTGCTCGGCGGCAGCGAAGTGCCCGGGTACATCGGTCTGCTTGGCGCATCGCATCGCAGCAGTCTGCTGGTCAGTGAAGCTGCGGCAGCGCTGGGCTGCAGCGTAGCCGCTTGCTGCGACAAGGTGTGGGCGCCGGTTGGGCTTGACCTTGGCGGCGATGGCGCGGAACCGATCGCGCTGGCCGTTATCGCCGAAGTGCAGGCCTGGCGCGAGGGCAGACTTGGCGCGTCGCGCAGATTGACGGCGGAGCGCGTAGCCGAACAGATTGCTAAAGGTGGGGCGTCGCGCTACCTGCAAACAAAGTGCGCGCTCGGCGACACGAAATGATCGCTGCCGTAGTGCTCGCTGCGGGAGCTTCAACGCGCCTCGGCGAACCGAAACAACTCATCGAAATCGGCGGTGAGACGCTGCTCGAGCGTGCGATTCGTGTTGCGCGTGAAGCCGGCTGCACGCCCATCGTGGTCGTGCTGGGAGCGGCGTATATAGATATTCTTGCGCTCACCCGGCTCGGGGATGCCGTGCCTGTGATCAATGACAAGTGGATGGAAGGGATGGCGAGCTCGATTCGGCTCGGGATACGAACGCTCCGCTTTATCGGAAAAGACGCGGAAGGAGCGTTGTTGATGACCTGCGACCAGCCCGCAGTCACGGTGGAGCACTTGAGGCTGCTGATGATGAAGCAGGAGGCGAAGGCCTCACGGTATGCCGGGCGCAAAGGCGTTCCCGCTTACTTTCCCAAGAAATACTTCAGCAAACTTATGGAGCTCGCCGGCGATGTTGGCGCTCGGGCTCTGCTTGCGGAATCCCGTTCCGAAGAAATGGCCAATGGAGAACTCGACATCGACACGCCTGAAGATCTCGCGCGGGCCCGAGAGCTATTCGGCTAGCGCGAAAGAGTCCGCAGAAACTCTTCCAGCAGGTTCGCTGCCACGGCGGCGCGGTACTTGGCGGTGGAGCGGATGTCGTCGATGGGGCGGGCCTCGGAGGCCAGGGCTGCACGAGCTACGGCGATGGTCTGATCGGTGATGGGCTGGTTGAGGAGCGCCTGTTCGGCAGCGGTGCAGCGGGTGGGAGTTTCGCGCAGGCTGGCAGCGCCGAGGCGGATGTCGCTGATGACGTGTTTGTCATCGAGTAGCGCGAGGCCGGCAAGAGCGATCTTGGAGATGGCCTGGGCGTTTCGGGTGCCCACTTTGCGAATGTAGGAGCGGTAGCCGGAAAAGCGGCGTTCGAGGTGGACGCTGAATAGGATTTCGTCGGGGGCGAGGACAGTCTTCTTGTAGCTGAGGTGGAAGTCGCGGTAGGGAAGCGTGCGCTCACCGCGAGCGGAGATGAGCGTGACCGAGGCGTCATAGACGAGCAGCGCCGGGGGCGAGTCGGCGGCGGGCGAAGCGTTGACGATGTTGCCACCGAGTGTTCCCCGGTTCTGATTGGCGATCGAGCCTGTCCAACTTGCGGCCTGCGCGAGGAGAGAGAAGTCGCTCGCGATAACAGGATGCTTGCGGATGTCGGTGAAAGTTGTCCCGGAGCCGAGGGTGATGGCGTCGGCGGTCACGTCAATGAAGCGGAGTTCCTTCAAGTGGTTGATAGAGAGAAGGCTCTTTTGCGCGAGGCGTCCAGCAGAGAGCGCGACCATGAGCTCGGTACCGCCGGCGATGGGGGCGTAGCGACCCGGGTCTGCCGCGAGCACTGCCAGAACCGCGGGAAGAGTGGGCGGGGCGATGAGTTCGTATTCGAGGACGTTGGAGCGCATGGGCTAGCTTTGAGGTGCGAGTGGAGCGGTGTTCGAGGTTTCTCGGACGGCTTCGAAGATGCGCATGTAGCCAGTGCAGCGGCAGAGGTTCCCAGCGAGACCCTCTTGTATCTGTTCAAGGGTCGGATGCGGATATTTGTCGAGCAAGTGATGCGTGGCGAGGATCATGCCAGGAGTGCAGATACCGCACTGCGCTCCGCCCTTCTCCAGGAAGCATTGCTGAATCGGGTGGAGCTTTTCGCCTTCGGCGGCCAGGTGGGCCACACCTTCGATAGTAGTAATGGTGGCGCCTTCGGCCTGGAGTACGGGGACGAGGCAGGAGTTGACGAGTTCTCCATTCATCAGCACGGAGCAGGAGCCGCACTCACCTTCGCCGCAGCCTTCTTTCGCGCCGGTGAGATGCAGGTCCTCGCGCAGCACGTCAAGCAGGCGCTTCATCGGCGGGACGGTAATGATGCGGCTTTCGTTATTGACGGTAAGGGTGATCGGGGTCATTTTCGCGTTCATTGTGGGCCGGCGGAATCAATGGAATAGACAAGGACGGGCTCATTGGTGAAGTCGGTGAGTTTGGGCGGAATGCTGAGTTTATCCGCGACGGCCGAACGAAGTAGCCAACTGTAGGTGCCTGTGAAGGGGTAAGCCGCGCTGGTAGCGACTACCAGTTGCCCATATGCCTTGCCTTCCCCGCGGAGAGCCATGTAGCTGTTGGCATCGATGCGGCCTTTCAGTTTTTGGCCGGCTTCGGCAATGGTGTCTTTACCGAGGACGATTCCGTCGTGGGTAATGTAAGTGTGGCCCGGCTGGATCGAGTACTCGACGAGTCCTGCGACGCAAGGGCCATTGGGTTTGACCAGCACCCTGATCGTCACCGTGTCCTGTTTCCAGATGTGGGCGGGGCCTTCCAGTGAAGACTCTTTGCCGTAGCTGGCGCGGATTTTCTCGCAGGAGTCGCCAGGTTTCATGTCGGGTATGTTTTGCGCTGCGGCCGTAAAGGCGATGAGGAACGCGGCGGCAATGGCAAATGTCTTCATGCGGAGACCTCGGTGCGGGTATCCAGGTCCACGCTGGGGTTGAGATCTTCGGTGCCGCCGCCTTCGTCCGCGCCAGCAGGGGTGCGCGTCATGCGTTCGAAAATGTCTTCAGGGAGTAGCGGGATCTCCGTGAACGAGATGCCGGTGGCGTGCTCAATGGCGTTGAGGATGGCGGGAGCGGGGCCGTCCATGGGCAGTTCCCCGATCCCCTTTGCGCCGGAAGGGCCGTGGATGCTGGGCGTTTCTTCGAAGTGGACGTAGATGGGTGGCAGGTCGGCCGAGGTCGGCATGATGTAGTTGGTCATCTGGTTGTTGCGCATCAGGCCATCCTTGTACTCGCACTTTTCGTACAACGCATAGCCGATGCCCTGGGCGACCCCGCCTTCGATCTGGCCTTTGGCGAGGATGGGATGGATGACCTTGCCGACTTCCTGCAAGGCGTGGAACTCTGTGACCTCGGCCATATAGGTGAGCGTGTCGACGGTTACCTCGGCGACGTACACGGCCCAGGCGTAGGTGGGGTAGGCGTCGCCGCGGTATTGGTCGTCGTCCCAGAAGATGTTGCCGGGGGCTTCGTAGCGGGCCTCGGCCACGAGCGAACCGTGCTGCGCGAGGTAGGCTTGTGCCGCGCGCTTGAAGTCGGCGGGGCTGTAGGCGGCGGGGATGTCGCATGCAGCAGAGTAGTCGAAATCGGCAATCTGTGCCGAGTTTGCGAGGTAGGGCGCAAGCGTCGCCAGCATCGATTCGGAGGCGCGCTCGACAAGTTTGCCGACGATCATCGCAGTGCGTGATGCGACGGTAGGACCGGAGTTGGGGACAATGCTCGTGTCAGGCTGAGCGACCAGGACTTCCTCGTAGGGGATGCGGAGCGTCTGCGCGCAGACCTGCGAAAGGATGGTGTTGGTGCCTTGGCCGAACTCGGTTGAAGAGACAAGAATGTTCGGGCGACCGTCAGCCGTGAGCTCGATTTTGACCAGCGAGTTGAGGCGGCGCTCGCCGGAACCGGTGAAGCCGGAGCCATGCATAAACGAGGCAAAGCCGATGCCGCGCTTGATCGTGGAAGTGGGATTGGTGCGATCGAACTCGGCGCGCTTGGCGTGATAGTTAGATTCCTTCAGAGCCCGCGTCAGAAGGCCCTGCATGTCGACCGGATCAGACAAGTGCTGCCCCGTCGCTGTGCGATTCCCAGTCGTTAGGAAGTTGCGGCGGCGAAGCTCCTCCGGCGTGAGGCCGACCACATGAGCGATCTTGTCCATGTGGCGTTCCAGCGCGAAAAGAGACTGCGGTGCGCCGAAGCCGCGAAAAGCCCCGTGCGGCGCGAAGTTGGTCGCCATTGCTTTCGCCCGGACGGTGAGATGCGGCCAGTGGTAAGGACCGGGCGCATGAATTGTGGCGCGTGAGAGGACCACAGGCGAGAGCGTGACGTAAGCACCCCCGTCGATGACAACCTCGATTTCGCCGGCCAGAAGCTTCCCGTCTTTGGTGACAGCGGTCCGGTGCCGCGTGCGGCTCGGATGTCGCTTGGTGGTGGCGATGAGATCTTCAGCGCGGTCGTAGCAGATCTTTACTGGGTGGCCCGATTTCATCGCGAGCAAAGCAGCGTGCGAACCGATGACCGAAGGGAAGTCTTCCTTGCCGCCGAACGCCCCGCCCGTCTCGGTTTGGATGACGCGGCACTTTTCCGCAGGCAGGTTAAAGACGAGCTCAAGCGCGTGGACGAGGTAGTACGGGCACTGCATCGAACCGGAAACGGTCACGGATTCGAGCGAGCCATCCGGCGCGCGGAAGGCTTCGGCGATGACACCGTTGTTTTCGATGTAGAGCTGCTCCTGAGCCCCAGTTCGGTATTCCTCTTCCACAATGAAGTCCGCGGCAGCGAAGGCGGCTGCGAGCGCGACGTCGTGCGCGGCGGGATCGTCGCTGGATCGCATGAGGAAGGTCTTGAAGGTGTTAGCAGCATGGTGTTTGGGATCGTCGCCGTGCCAGATGATCTTGGATTCGTCCCCTGCGGCGCCCGCCTCAGAGTCTTCGATAGTGAAGACTCCGCGGAACTCCTCATACGTGATGTGGACAGCTTCGACGGCAGCGTGCAGAGCCGCTTTGTCCGGGTGTGCTAACAACAAGATCGGCTCGGCAGGGTGGTTGATGAACTCCGCTGCGAGGCAAGGGTGGTCGTTGACGAGGTGGACAATCGTATTTTCGCCAGGGATGTCGGCGGCAGTGACGATGGTGAACTGGGACCAGTCGATGGCCGGATCGAATTTGATAGAAGTGACGCGGCCACGAGAGATGGTAGACCGAACAGTTGCGCCGTGCCACATGCCGGGCAGGGTAATGTCGTCCACGTACTGCGCGCGACCCGTAACCTTGGCGAGGCCCTCCTTGCGGATAGGAGACGTGCCGAGAATGGGGCCAGTTTCAGGCATAGAGGTTAAACGGTTTCGGGTATCCGGTAAGGATAAAACGATTGGGGGTAGATGGGAATAGGCATCGTGGCCCCGCGCGAGCAAAATGTGGAGGTTCTGGACGTCGCCATGCGGGCCCAGCATGACGCGTCATCTGGTAGCGGCGCGGGGCATTGGTGTTTTTGCAGAAGGATTGGGGGTTCAGTTTCAGGACGAGCGTCGTATCATAGAGACTCTGTTTCAGAGGAGATTCAATGCCGTTTCCAATCAGAGTTTGCGCGGTTTGCGAAGAAGAGTTCGAACTGAAGCCGGATAAGCCTGGTTTCGCCAACCGCTGCCCCCAGTGCAGCGCGCCCGAGACGGATGAGCCGGTGGGCAAGAATCGCATGGACGCGGATGAGTTGAAAAGTTCGCGCGAGGCGAACGCGGCGCGGCGGGCAGCCATCAAGGACATGCTCTACAGTGGCAAGTAGCCGTCGGCCAAAGATTTCAGGGGCGTGCACGTGAGCGTAAGCGAGATAGGCCCGACGGAACGAATTGACGCGCATCATCATCTCTGGCGGTACACGCCGGAGGAGTATGGGTGGATCGACGAGTCGATGCAGGCCTTGCAGCGGGATTTTCTACCCGCGGACCTGAAGGCAGCGCTCGCGACGGCGGGCATCGATGGCACCATCGCGGTGCAGGCGCGGCAGACGCTGGACGAGACGCGCTGGCTGCTCGATCTGGCAGATGGTTGCGATGCGATTCGAGGCGTGGTGGGGTGGGCGGATATTGCAGGCGAGGAGTTTCCCGCCTGCATGGAGGAGTTCGACGGGCGCGCCAAGCTGAAGGGGCTCCGCCACGTAATCCAGGGCGAGAAGGACGAGCACTACATCCTGCGCGAGGACTTCAACTCCGGCATCCGGACGATGGCGGGCAGCGGACTCGTATATGAGATTCTGATCTATGATCGGCACTTGGCGGACACAATCTACTTTGTAGACGACCATCCGGACCAGCCGTTTGTGTTGGACCACATGGCCAAACCGTTGATTGCGGCAGGTGCGCTGGAGCCGTGGGCGTCGCGCATGATGGAACTGGGGCTGCGCGAGAATGTATGGTGCAAGGTGTCGGGGATGGTCACCGAGGCCGACTGGAAGACGTGGACGCCGGAGAAGTTGAAGCCGTATCTGGATGTCGCGGTGGAAGCCTTTGGGCCGGAACGGTTGATGGCCGGGTCGGACTGGCCGGTGTGCCTGGTCGCGAGTGGCTATACCCAGTGGTGGAACGTGCTGCGCGATTACTTCGCGCCATTCAGTGAGACAGAGCGGGCGCAGGTCTTCGGCGGAACGGCGGTAGAGGTCTACGGGCTGTAAAGGATGCCTGAAAAGCGTATTGCGTTAAGAGCGCGGATTGATCTGTGCCGTAAAAGCCGCACCCTCTGTAGGACTCGTGCCGGCGGTTTTAGAATGAAGATATGGCGAAGCTAAAGACATTGCGGTGTCCCACTTGCAAGAACATCGTTCTGGTGGGAAGCGCGGACTTTCCATTCTGCTCGGACCGTTGCCGGCTGATCGACCTGGGTAAATGGGCCTCGGGTGGCTATGTGATCAGTTCGCCGATTCATGATCCGGACCTGCTGGATGAGTTGGAGGGTCTGCGGGACCGCCGGCAATCGAGTTCCGGGCCTGGCTCCGGGGACGGAGAGTAGTGCCCGAGACGATTGGCGTGAAGAGGACTGGCTGGGCGTGGGCGGTAGGGACGTGGTTCGGCGCGGGCCTGCTGAGGCCGGGGCCGGGAACCTATGGATCCGTTGCCGCGGTGCTGCTGTGGGCGGGCGCTGCGCTTGTTTTCCATCCCAGCGGGACTGCATTGGCGGTGGGGACGGCCGTGGCCGCGCTCCTCGCGACGCTGGTGGGGATTCCGGCAGCGACGATCGTGGCCCGCGAGGCAGGGCGCGAGGACCCAGGATTTGTGGTGGTGGACGAGGTTGCCGGGCAGTGGATCGCGCTGATTGCAATCCATCCGGACTGGCGGCATGCGCTGCTGGCACTCCTGCTGTTCCGTCTGTTCGACATCTGGAAGCCGTGGCCGATCCGGCGGCTGGAGCAGTTGCCGGAGGGCACCGGGATCATGCTGGATGACCTCGCTGCAGGCGCACTCGCGCTGTTGTGTGGGCTGCTGCTGGCACGGTGGGTGTAGTTTGCGCTCGCGGGCGCACCGGGCTAGGCTGGGGGTGGCATGAGTCCTCTATTGCATGGGTCGAAGGCAGATGGGCCGCGGCTGGTGTCACTGAGCCCGCCGGCGGCAATGCCGGACGGTGAGGTTGAGCTGCGCGGAAGTGATTTGCAGGGCGTGGGCGCCTCGGTGCTGCCGCAGGTGACCGTAGGCGACACGCGGGTGTATTTGTCGCTGAGCCGCTTTGGACGAGCGGTGATTCGCATTCCTGAGGGAACAATTTCCGGAGAAGTGGTGCTGTCGGTCGGGGATCGCGCCGGGCGCCTGGGCGCGAGCAACGCGCTGGATCTAAGGGTAGCTGTACCGATGGCAGAGGGACTACACCCGGTTGCGAACCCCGCGGTGGACGCGGATGGGAATGTATACGCGACGGTATCGGGCCAGCGCGGACAGAGCGTGCCGGTGTCGATTTACTCGATTGCGCGAGACTTCCAGATGCGGCCATTTGTGCGCGATCTGCTGAATGCGACGGGGCTGGCGCTCGACGCGGATGGGTATCTATATGCGAGCTCGCGCGCGGAGGGTACGGTCTACCGCATCTCGCCGTCAGGTGCCATGTCGACCTATGCGGAGGGGATGGGGATTGCGACCGGCATCGCGTTCGACCGCGATGGAAATCTGTATGTGGGCGACCGGTCGGGAACGATCTTCAAAGTAGGGCCAGAGAAGGGGACGGGCGTAGACCGCGAGATCTTCGTCTATGCGACGCTGGAGCCGAGTATCGCCGCATACCACCTGGCGTTCAACGACGAGGGCACGCTGTTTGTGACCGGGCCGACGACTTCCAGTAACCAGGCGATCCACGCAATCGACCGCGATGGGCATACCTCGGTGTATTTCCAAGGCTTGGGACGCGCGCAAGGGATGGCGTTCGACGTGGCCGGAAATCTCTACGTTGCTGCGTCGCTGCGCGGACAGCGCGGAATTGTGCGAATCACACCGGCACGCGAAGCTTCGCTGGCAGTGTCGGGCAACGACCTGGTCGGGCTGGCGTTTTTGGAGGATGGCTGCGCAGCGTTGGCCACCAGGGACGCGCTGTACCATGTGGCTTTGGATATCGAAGGGCGGAAGCTGGTATGAAGCAGTGGACAGAAGTAGGTAGCCAGTGGGCGGCTTGATCGGATGATTGCTGAAATTATCGCTGCCGGGTCGGAGATGCTGACGCCGTACCGGCAAGACACGAACTCGCTCTACCTGACCTCGCGGCTCAACGAGCTTGGCGTGCAGGTGGCGTTCAAGACCATCGTCGGCGACAACCTGGAGCACCTGACCGGCGCGGCGAAGGCGGCGATTGCGCGCGCGGACATCGTGGTCTTCTCTGGCGGCCTAGGGCCGACCGAAGACGACCTGACACGCGAGGCGGTGGGCGAGGCGCTGGGGCTGCGGCTCCGGCGGGACAACGACATCCTGGCGGAGATGTACAAGCGCTTCGCCGCGCGACGCATGACGATGCCGCCCAACAATGCAAAACAGGCTGATGTATTGCAAGGCGCCGAGGTGCTCGCGAACGCCAACGGCAGCGCACCGGGCCAGTACATCGACACGGTAGTAGGGCGCCACCGCAAGATCGTGATTCTGCTGCCCGGACCTCCGAAGGAACTGAAGCCGATGTATGACGCCCAGTGCCTTCCGCGTCTGGCGGCAACACTTCCGCAGCGGCACATGGCGCGACGGATGCTGCGCATGGCGCTGATCCCGGAGTCCCAGGTGGATGCGCGAACCGCGCCGATCTACAAGCTGTACTGGGACGTCGAGACGACGATTTTGGCAGGCTCGGGCGAGATCCAGCTGCACTTTGTCTGCACGAAGGCGAGCGACGCAGAGGCGCAGGCGCGCGTGGACGAGTTGGCTGAGAAGATCGAGGCCGAGATGGGCGAGGCAATCTTCTCGTCGCACGGCGAGAGCCTGGAGGAAATGGTGCTGCTGATGCTGGGTTTGCGCCACATGACGCTGGCGGCGGCGGAGAGCTGCACCGGCGGCCTGCTGGCGGAACGGCTGACGGCGGTGCCGGGCAGCTCGCGGTACTTCCTGGGCGGTGCTGTGGTGTACGCGGACCGCCTGAAGACGACGTTTGCGGAGGTTCCAGACGAGATGATCCGCACTGAGGGACCCGTCAGCGAAGCGGTAGCGCGAGCCATGGCGGAGGGCATTCGCCGCAAGACCGGCGCGAGCGTCGGAGTCGGGATTACGGGCATTGCCGGGCCGGGCCCGGGCGTGGGGCCGGATGAAGGCAAGTCGATCGGGCTCGTGTATGTGGGGATTTCGTTTGCGGACGAGGGCAACGCAAAGGTAGTCGAACTGAACCTGACCGGCGACCGCGAGCGGATTCGTCTATGGGCCAGCCAGCACGCGCTTGAGTTACTGCGGCGGAGCCTGCTGGAGCGGGCCTGAAGGGGATGCTGAAGGCCTCATTCTTGCCGTTCGGAGTGGCAGCGGGCTCCAGAGGATGTTGAGGAAATAGGAACCGTCATTCTGACTCGCAGAGTCAGAATCTCCGTCGCTGCTCTTCGGAGTAGCAGCGGGCCATCAGAGGATGGTGAGAGAGTGCTTCGTTAAGGGCACGGATTTATCCGTGCCGTAACAGTCGCAGAATCAGGGGAGGGCTTTAGCCCTTGAGGGCAATCGTCCGTGAGCCGCCCTGGCTTTTTCAGCCGCCTCTTTAGCCCCGGGTTCTTCTCGAGTGCTGCCAATCCCCCTTTTCAGCTTCCTCTGAAGGCTCTCCGATGACCTCGCCGCTTGACACCCTGCGTATAATAGAAGTTAGGTAGAGACAGAATCCACCAGCCCCAGGCTTGTGTCTCCCAAACCTGCAAAGAACCCCTAACCCCAGCGTTTTGAAGATCTTGGAAACTATGTCCTTTGTTTTCAAGATCCTGCAAATTCAACGCTTTGTAAGTGGTTTGTTTGGAAGATTATGCAGAAATCGATACCCAGGGGGGTATACCATGCCGATACCAATTTCCAACCTCAGTAGCGACCAGACCCGCCCTCTACGACAAAGCCAATCGGCCGACGCTGCAGGTCGTCCGCACTCAGAAGAAAATATTATCGGCTTTCATCAACCAGCTATCGGAGGGTGTTCCGCAGCCTCATATCTCCTTGCTTGGTAGACTCTAGGTTTGCAGAAAGAAGAAGGCTCGCGCGTCGCTCATGAACCCTTGGATCCTCTCGATTACGATCGCTTACCTGCTTGGTTCCATTCCATTTGGATACCTCCTGGTGCGAATCTTCCGCAATCAGGACATACGCGAGCAGGGCAGCGGCAACATTGGCGCGACCAACGTCGCCCGGTCCGGATCGAAGGGGCTGGGGCTGGCGACGCTACTGCTCGATCTGGGCAAGGCATACGGGGGCGTGATGATCGCAAAGCATCTGGCTCCTGGCCTGTACGACGTGGCCGTTGCCGCGGCGGTGGCGGCGGTGGTCGGGCATGTGTTTCCAGTGTGGCTCGGGTTTCGTGGCGGCAAAGGCGTGGCCAGCGCGCTGGGCGTGCTGTTGGCTCTGACGTGGCCGTCGGGAGTGGCGACCTTCCTGGTGTTCGTGGTGGTGTTCGCGCTGACGCGGTACGTTTCGCTGGCATCGATCGTGGCGTCAGCGACGTTTCCGCTCTTTGGGCTCTATTTTGTGGCGTCGCGCACGCCGATGGTGCTGTTTGGATTTGTATTCATTCCGCTGCTGGTTATCGTGAAGCACCACGAGAATATACGGCGGCTTCTGAGCGGCACGGAGAGCCGGTTTGGGCCTAAACCCGGATCGGCAACAGGGAAGGCGGGGGCATGAGTCGGATTGGCATTTTGGGCGCGGGCGCGTGGGGTACGGCGTTGGCGATCTCACTGGCGAGGCGCGGCGGGCACAAGATTACGCTGTGGTCCTACTCGGCTGAGTTGGCCGAGCAGATGCACGAGACCGGCGAGAATGTACTGTTCCTGCCCGGCTACACGCTGCCGGCGGATGTGCTGGTGACATCGGATCTTCCGGCGACTGTCTTCGAGACGGACATCGTGCTGTGCGTGACTCCGTCGGAGCACATGAGGAGCGTGTTTGGGCAGATTGCGCCGTTGCTGACTCGCGACCAGATTGTAGTAAGCGCGACCAAGGGCCTGGAAGAGTCGAGCCTGCTGCGCATGTCGCAGGTAATTGCTTCGCTGACGGACAAGGCGTGCGCGGTGGTGAGCGGCCCGACCTTTGCGGCGGAGGTGGCGGCCGGGATCCCTACGGCGATGGTGGCGGCGTCTGCGATTCCTGGTGTGGCATTGACGGTGCAGAAGGAATTCGGCTCCTCCACGCTGCGGCTATATACGAACGACGACGTGGCCGGCGTGGAACTGGGTGGAGCTCTTAAGAACGTGATTGCGCTAGCCGCCGGCGTGGTGCATGGGCTGGATCTGGGACACAACTCGGCTGCGGCACTGATTACGCGTGGGATCGCCGAGATGACGCGGCTTGCCGTGGCATGCGGCGGGCGCAGGCAAACGCTGGCAGGACTGTCCGGGATCGGAGACTTGGTGCTGACCTGCACGGGATCGCTCTCCAGGAATCGGACGGTGGGCACGGAACTGGGCAAGGGCCGGGCGCTGCCTGAGATTCTGGAGGGCCTGCACGGCAAGGTGGCGGAGGGAATTCGCAGCACAACGGCCGCGCTGGGTTTGGCGGCGCGCTACGACGTGGAAATGCCGATCACGGAACAGATGGACGCGATCCTGCACCGCGGCAAGAGCCCGAAAGAGGCGATCCGGGAGCTGATGGCGCGGCCGGGTCGGGACGAGTAAGCAGCGACGCCGGTTGCTAGACTGGAAGTAGTATGGCTTTTTCACTTTTTGGTAAGCGCACCCCCGAATCCGATACAACAGACGAGGGCAAGGACTTAGAGGCACGCGGGGAGTCGTCCGCGGCGCCCGAGAAGCGCGGCTTCTTCGACCGCATGCGGCAGGCCGTGACGCGAACGCGCGACTCGTTCTCCGAGTCGATTGGGTCGGTGCTGGCGCTGACACGAGAGATCGACGAGACTTCGCTGGCCGAGTTGGAGGCAGTGCTGCTGGCGGCGGACATCGGCGCCCCAACCGCGCGGACGATCATCGAGAACCTGCGCCAGCGGGGTCTGCGGCAAGGGATTGAGGGCGGCGAGGAGCTGAAGCGGCTGCTGAAGATCGAGCTGAAGCAGGTGCTCGACGGAGTGGCAACCGAAGATGCGATACCGTCGACCGCGCCCGAGGTGGTGATGATGGTCGGCGTGAACGGCACTGGCAAGACGACCACCACCGGCAAGCTCGCAGCGTTCTATCGCGGACAGGGTCGCACCGTACTGCTGTGTGCGGCGGATACGTTTCGCGCGGCAGCCATTGAGCAGCTCGAAGTGTGGGCCGCGCGCAGCGAGGTGCCGATTATCAAGACCAAGACCGGCGGCGATCCTTCCGCCGCGCTCTACGACGCGTGCACCGCAGCGAAGGCGCGCGGCACCGATGTGCTGATTGTGGATACGGCGGGGCGGCTGCACACCAAGACCGATCTGATGAAGGAGTTGGACAAGATGCGCCGGACGGCGGAGCGGTTGATCCCAGGAGCGCCGCACCAGACCTTGCTGGTGATGGACGCGACAACCGGGCAGAACGGCATGCAGCAAGCGCGGCTATTCACCGAGGCGGCGCGAGTGACGGGGATTGTACTTACCAAGCTGGACGGAACGGCAAAAGGTGGCATCGTGCTGGCGATTGCGACTGAGCTTGGTCTGGCGGTTAAGTTTGTCGGCGTAGGCGAGAAGATGGAAGACATTCTGCCGTTCGACAGCGGCGCGTTTGTGGAGTCGATGGTGCAGTAGAAGCAGTGGTCAGTGGTTGCTAGCGTGGGAAACATGACTGACGATCAGCACGAGCTTGACGAGAGGTTCATGCGGCGGGCACTTGAGTTAGCGCGTGCGTCGCTGGGGCTGGCGTCGCCGAATCCGCAGGTAGGTTGCGTCGTTGTGCGGGCTGGTCAGATCGTCGGCGAGGGCGCGCACTTTTACGATGACTTCGATCACGCGGAAGTCGCCGCGCTGAAGCTCGCCGGTGAACTGGCGCGTGGTGCAACCGCGTACGTCACGCTGGAGCCCTGCAGTCATCATGGGCGAACCGGGCCGTGCACAGCGGCGCTCATCGCAGCGGGAGTGCGACGGGTCGTGGCGGCGACGGTCGATCCGAATCCGCAGGTTTCGGGGGAAGGGCTTCGACGGCTGCGGAGTGCGGGGATTGATGTGGTGGTAGGCGTGTTAGAGCACGAGGCGCGCGAGGTGAATCACGCATTCGCGCGATTCATCCAGACATGCCGACCACTCGTGACGCTGAAGGCTGGGTTGTCAGCCGACGGAATGCTGGCGCCGCCGCCGGGCGCGCGAGCGGAGAGGAAAACTTACTGGCTGACCGGCGTGGAAGCCCGTGCCGAGGTGCAGCGGATGCGCCATGCCGCCGACGCAGTGCTAACGGGCATCGGCACCGTGCTGACGGACGACCCGGCGCTGACCGACCGGTCAGAGATGGTGGGGCCACACGGGCGGGCGCGGCGACGTCCATTACTGCGCGTGGTGCTGGATTCGCACTTGCGGACGCCGCTGGATTCACAGTTGGTGCGGTCGGCGAATGGAGACGTGTTGGTGGTGTGCAGTGCCGAGGCTGAGGCAAAGCGCGCGATGGCGCTCGAGGACGCACGAGTTCAAGTCGAGAGAGTTGCTGGACAGGGTGGGCGGCTCGACTTGGGCGCGGTGCTCGACGTGCTGGGAGAGAGGAAGATCCTGAGCGTGCTGCTGGAGTGCGGCTCGGAGTTGAATGGAGCATTTCTGTCACAGGGGTTGGTGGACGAGGTGGTGCTTTTCTACTCGCAGACGGAACTTGGCGCGGGCGCAGCGCCGTTCGCGGTGGGAGTCGAGTCGCCGTTGCTGTTGGAGCAAGAATTGAAGGGGCTTACGCGGACTATGTTCGGGGCGGATCAGTGTGTGAGCGGGTATCTTCGCGATCCGTGGGAAAGCTCGCAGGTGCGCTAGGCTAGAAGCATGTTTACAGGAATCATAGAGACGATGGGTGAGGTGATCTCGTTTACGCGCGGGGCGGGCGCGGCGCGCTTGGTGGTTGGAGCGCCCAGGCTTGCGGAGCGGTTACGCAAGGGCGATAGCGTGGGCGTGAGCGGAGTTTGCTTGACGGCTCTGGAGATGGGCCCCGACTGGTTTGCCGCGGACCTGGCGGCAGAGACGATTGCGCGGACTACGCTCTCGCGGCTCGATGTGGGGTCGAGGGTGAACCTGGAACTGCCGACTCCGGCCGGTGCGCCGCTGGGCGGCCATGTCGTGCAGGGTCATGTGGATGGGGTTGGGACGCTGGTGGCGCTCAGTCCGGTGACTGCCGGGGCGGAGAGCGACTGGGTGCTGCGGGTGCGGTTGCCGGAGGAGTTGACGCGGTACGTTGTGGGGAAGGGATCGATCGCGGTGGAGGGGATCAGCCTGACGGTCGCGGGGATCGAGGGCAACGAGATCTGGATTGCGATTCTGCCACATACGTACATGGCGACGAATCTGCATACGCTGACGCCGGACATGGGCGTGAACATCGAAGTAGACGTGTTGGCGAAGTACGCGGAGAGCCGGGCACGGGCGCAGTCAGGCAAGCCCGAACTGACGGTGGGATACTTGCTGGCAAACGGGTACTGACCGCGATGTTCTGCGCGGTCATCATACCTAGCAGATGCGGGGAAGTTGCTCGCCGAACATGACGTCGAGCACGCGCGTACCGCCGATCTCCGTCTTCATCAGGACCATGCCAGGGTGGTCGGTGACGACCTCGCCGATGATGGCGGTGTTCTGGCCAAGCGGATGCGAGCGCATCTGCGCCAGGACTGCATCTGCCATGTCGGGGCGCACGATGGCGAGCAGCTTGCCTTCATTGGCGACATAGAGCGGATCCAGCCCGAGCACCTCGCACGCGCCGCGAACGGATTCACGCACTGGAATGGATTGCTCGCGCAGCAACATTCCTACGTTAGCGCGCTTGGCTATTTCGTTGAGAGTGGTGGCGGCGCCTCCGCGGGTGGGATCGCGCAGGCAGTGAACGAAGTCGGGTGTGGCGGCGGGAGTCGCGAGCATGGTGGCGACAAGAGTGTTGAGCGAAGCGCAGTCGCTTTCGATCGCGCCTTCGAATTCGAGGCCTTCGCGCTGCGACATGATGGCCATGCCGTGGTCGCCGAGGTAGCCGCTGAGTAGGATGGCATCGCCAGGCTGAGTGCGGTCGGCGGAAATGTTGACGCCGGGCGGTACGAGGCCGATGCCCGTGGTATTGATGAAGATCTGGTCGCCCTTGCCGCGATCGACGACTTTGGTATCCCCAGTGACGAACTGGACGCCGGCGGCTGCGGCTGCGACGCGCATGGACTCAACAATGCGCCGGAGGTCGTCGACGGGAAGGCCCTCTTCAAGGATGAATGCTGCGGAAAGATAGAGCGGTTGTGCGCCCGACATCGCGAGGTCGTTGACCGTGCCGTGGACCGCCAGGCGGCCAATGTCACCGCCGGGGAAGAAAATGGGAGTGACCACGAAGGAGTCGGTGGTGAAGGCGAGGCATGAGTCACCTATGGTGAGGATCGCTTGATCGTCGAGCTTGTCGAGAATGGGATTTTGGAAAGCGGGCAGGAAAATCTTGTCGATGAGGTCGGCTGTGAGCTTGCCGCCACTGCCGTGGCCCAGCACGATCTGCTTGTGCTCGAAGATGGGAATCGGGCACGAGCCGAAGAGCGGAGCGGCGGCCGCCTCGGCTTCCTGCATCCTCTCTTTCGCAGTTTCTTCCGTGGTCGACATGGGCTACGCTCGTTCCCCGGTGCCTGCGCCAATGGGTGTGGGGTCGATCCGATGTAGCGCGTCCGCACCTTGCGGCTTCAGGTGGCGGCCGTAGGCGTAGTATGCAGCGCACGCTCCCTCAGCCGATACCATGGTTGCGCCAAGCGGCCGCTGCGGCGTACACAACGTGCCGAAGGCCGGGCAATCGTGCGGCTTCTTGATGCCGCGCAGGATCTGGCCGCTGATGCATATCTCGGGTTCAAGCGTTGCGATCTCGGCGACGTCGAACAGCTTCTCGGCATCGTGCGCGGCGAACTCCTCGCGAAGGCGGTAGCCGCTGCGGGGGATGGTGCCGATACCGCGCCACTTGCGGTCGGTTACCTCGAAGACTTTGCCGATCAGCGCCTGCGCCGGAAGATTCCCGGTCTGGTTGAGGATGCGCGAGTATTGGTTTTCGACCACAGCGCGGCCCTCCTCCAATTGTCGGACCGTCATCAGCGTGCCTTCAAGGATATCCAGCGGCTCGAATCCGGTGACTACGATGGGCGCTTTGTAGCGCGCGCTGATGGGCAGGTACTCGCTATAGCCCATTACCGCGCAGACGTGGCCCGGGCCGAGAAACCCTTGCACGCGGTTTTCCGGCGAAGCGAGAATTGCTTCCAGCGCGGGTGGCACGAGTACGTGTGACACCAGCAGAGAGACGTTGGTCATGTGCTCTTCGCGGGCGCGCCAGGCCAGCATGGCGTTGGCTGGGGCGGTGGTCTCAAAGCCTATGGCGAAGAAGACGATTTGCTTGGAGGGGTTCGCGCGGGCGATCTTCAGGCAGTCCAGCGGCGAGTAAACGATGCGCACGTCGCCGCCGCTGGACTTGATGGTGAAGAGGTCACCGTCGGAGCCGGGCACGCGCAGCATGTCGCCAAACGAGCAAAAGATGACATCCGGAAGGCGCGCAATGGCGTGCGCCTTGTCGATCATCTCCAGCGGCGTTACGCATACGGGGCAGCCGGGGCCATGTACAAGCTCCAAGCCTTCGGGCAGGAGCTGATCGATTCCGTTTTTCACGATGGAGTGAGTCTGCCCGCCGCATACCTCCATCAGCACCCACGGCCGCGTTTGAATACGGCGCATCTCGGCTAAAATGGTGCTGGCAACGGCGCCGTCGCGATATTCGTCAAGGTATTTCATTGCCGGTCCTCGCCTTGATGAATCTGCTTACAGTTGGGTCGGCTTTGGCCTCATCTACGTCAGGCGCATCTAGCTCGTTCAGTTGGTCCAGCTCCTTCAGCGCCTGATAGGTTCGTTCCGCCTCTGCTTCATCTACGCGGCTGATGGCAAAGCCGACGTGCACGAGGACGTATTCGCCAGACTGCGTCTCCGGAAGATACTCCAGGCAGGCCTCGCGGGTGATGCCGCCGAACTGAACGCGTGCCATGCGCAGGCCGCCTCGATCGTAGGTCTCGACTACCTTACCCGGAATTGCCAAACACATAGGAGTTCCTCATTCATTCCGCGTGCCGCAATTGTTCGCTGGCGATGACAGCTTGTCCCAGCGCGATCCCGCCGTCGTTGGCGGGAACCACGGCGTGCTGGAAAACCGCAAAGCCGCGCCGACATAACTCAACTATCGTACGCTCCAAAAGGAACAGATTCTGAAAGGTTCCGCCGCTAAGGCAGACGTGATCCAGGCCGTCGCTCTTGCGGATGCGTTCGCAGAGCTCGACGATGGCAGAGGCTAACATAGTGTGAAATGAGGCGGCGATCTCTTCCACAGGGCAGCCGGCGGAGGCGTCTTGGGCGATAGCGATGACGGCTCCGCGAAGATCGAGAGTCATCGGTCCATTCCCAAGATCGTGGGTGGCGATGGCGTACGGGTAGCGCTGAGAGTCGAGCGAGTTGCGCGCGCCGTTTGCGCGGGTCGCGGCGGTCTCCAGCGCGATCGCCGCCTGTCCTTCGAAGGTCACCTCCGGGCCGAGACCGAGCATAGCGGCGACAGCGTCGAAGAGCCTGCCGCAGGAGGAGGTTTCAACCGTCTGGATGCGTTTCAAGAGCATGGTGTCAACTAGTTCAATCTGCTTCTCCGATACGCCCGGGAAGCGAATGAATTCAGATGGGATACACGGTCCGAAGGCGTCGTGCAGATAGCTCAGCGCCATGCGCCAGGGCTGCCGCACGGCGGCGTCTCCGCCGGGCAGAGGTACGTAGCGCAGGTGAGCGCGGCGGGTGAAGCCGGCGAAGTCGGCCACTAAGAATTCTCCGCCCCAGATCTTGCCGTCGGTTCCAAACCCAGTGCCGTCGAAGGCGACGCCGATGACCGGGTCGCGCAGGTGGTTTTCCGCCATGCAACTGGCGATGTGCGCGTGGTGATGCTGTACGCCGATCTTCTGTTCGATGGGCGAAGCGAGCGCCATCCGGTTGCTCCAGTAGCCGGGATGCAGGTCGTAGGCGAGGGCACGCGGCGAGACCCGGAAGATGTGCTTCATGCGGGCGAGCGTCTCCTCAAAGAACTGCATCGTCTCGTAGTTTTCCAGGTCGCCGATGTGCTGGCTGAGGATGGCGTAACGGCCCTTGGTAAGACAAAAGGTGTTCTTCAGTTCGCCGCCGAACGCGAGGACTTCATCCAGTTCGAGGCCGAGGTCGATGGCCTGCGGGACAAAACCGCGCGAGCGCCGCAGCACGCGTTCGCGGCCACCAAACGTACGCACAACCGAATCGTCGACGCGTGTCCAGATGTCGCGGTCGTGCAGCAGAAACCAGTCGGCAATGTCGTTGAGCTGCCGCAGGGCCTCGGCGTTCGAAGTGACAATGGGCTCCTCGCTCAGATTGCCGCTAGTCATCGCGAGTGCTCTGAATTCGGACGGGGCGTCGGGCGAATCGCTGAAGAGGAGATAATGCAGCGGCGTGTAGGGCAACATCACGCCGAGAGTGTGGTTGCCCGGAGCGATCTCTGCTGAGACCTGTGCGTCGGGTAGCCGCGGCAACACAACGACGGGGCGACGCACGCTGAGAAGAATGGCCTCATCGTCTGCCGCGACCGAACAGATTTGACGCACGGAGGCGACGTCGCGGGCCATCAACGCGAAGGGTTTGTCGGAGCGGCGCTTGCGGCGGCGTAACTCTGCAACTGCACTGCTGTTGGCTGCGTCGCAGGCCAGGAGGAAGCCGCCAAGGCCTTTTACTGCGAGGATGTTGCCGGCGCGTAGCAGTGCCCGCGCTTTGTGGATCATCGTAAGCGAGTCACGATTCGCAAAAGAGCAGTCGGCCAGGGGAACGCCGCGCGGAACCAGTTCCAGCGACGGACCGCAGACCGGGCAGGCGTTCGGCTGAGCGTGGAAGCGGCGGTCTGCTGGGTCGGAATACTCGGCTGCGCAGGCAGTACACATGGTGAAGCGCGCCATGGTGGTGGTGGCGCGATCATAGGGGATGTCCTGAATGATGGTGTACCGCGGGCCGCAGTGGGTGCAGTTGGTGAATGGGTAGCCGTAGCGGCGGTTGCGCGGATCGCCGAAGTCGCGCCAGCAAGCGTCACAGGTGCCCGCGTCCGGCGAGATCAGCGAGAAGGCACCAGGCTCCTCGTGGCTCTCAAGAATTGAAAACCCCTCGCCGCCGCGTGCTGCGACTTCGGACACTGTTATGGATGCGATGGCGGAGAGGTGAGGAGGATCGGATCGCAGTGTTTCGGTGAAGGTGGCGATCTCGGCTTCGCCCCCTTCAATCTCGATGGTTACTCCGGCTGAGGAATTGAAGACATAACCGATCAGCCCGAGAGAATGGGCCAGCGTGTAGACGAATGGACGAAAGCCCACTCCCTGCACGATTCCGCGAACAACGATGTGCTTGCGCCGTGCAGCCGCCGCGGGAGTGCTGGCCATAGTAGCCCTAAGGATACTGGAATCGTCGTTGCGCTAGCGGTTTCGGGGCGGTAGTCAGTTACTTCTCCCTTGCGGGAACGAGGGCCTTCATGCGGGCGACCCAGGCTTGCCTCGGGGCTGCTGCGTGCGTCGCCAGCGGCTGCTTCGGCGTCGAGGACGATGTTGCCGGGGCAGGCTGAGGTTCAGGTAAGCCGGTGGGTTCCGCTGTCGACTTCGAACCACTAGCGGGTGCGGGGGTGTTCGTACCGCTTTCTGGCAGGGCGGGGTTTGTGGCGGAAGGTGTGGTGGTGGCATCTGCCCATTGCACAATAAGCGAGATCCGGCGATTGGAGGGATCGAGGGGATTGGAGGGTACGCGCAGCATCTGGTCTGCATACCCGCGTACCTGCGATATCTGGCTGGGTCCGATCCCGTCCTGCTGCAGCAGCCTGCGCGCTGAATTTGCGCGGTCCGCCGACAGTTCCCAGTTGGTGTATCCGCTATCGTCCGAAAAAGGTTGAGCGTCGGTGTGCCCCTCGATAAGCAGGCGATTGGGAAGGACCTTCAACTGTGCCGCCAGCAGATTGAGCAGGGCAACTCCGTTGTCGCTGAGCTTCGGGCTGCCGCTCTCAAAAAAGGTCCCGCCTTTGTCCTCAATCAGCTCGATCTTCAGACCTTCCCCGGTGACGGTGATATCGATCTGTTTCGAGAGCTTGGTCAGATCCGCCTGTTGGAGGATGGCCTTCTCGATCTCGTCTTTCAGCTTTTCGACATTCTGCTTATCGATGGTGACGCTCTCGCCCGAACCCAGGCTGAGAGTGCCCGTCTGATTTCCGCTGCTGCTTGGATCGTTGAAGTACCCGGCGACTGCTTTCTTGATCTGAGGCGACGTGTTCATTAGCCAAAGAACGATGAATAGCGACATCAACGCGGTTACGAAGTCTGCATAAGCGACCTTCCATGCGCCTCCGTGATGGCCGCTGTGGAAGATCTTTTTCTGAATGACGATAATGGGTCGAATGACCTTCGGGTCCGCTGGCATGGTCAAGCTCCCGCAACTGCCTGGGTGCCTGCTGGCAAAGCCTCGGAGCCGGGGGTGGTCGCAGGCGCCTCGCTGGCTGCGGGACGCTTGCAGCCGTTCTCCATCTCGTCAAAAGTGGGCCGGACGCACTCGGGAATCGTGCGCCTGCCCATCTCGGCCGCTAACATCGGTGCCAGGCCTTTGAGAAATGAGAGGATGAATACCCGAGTTACGTGGAGATAGGAGTTTTGCGCATCTGCCTCTTTGCTCATCTTGGATGCCAGCGGGCCAACGACGCCGTAACACAGCAGGATGCCGAGAAACGTGCCGACAAGTGCGGCTGCCACCTTCTTCCCGATCTCTTCTGGCGGCCCGCCAAGCGAGCCCATGGTAATGACTACGCCGAGCACGGCTGCGACAATGCCCAACCCCGGGAGCGCGTCGGCGACGGTGGTCAGAGCGTCGACCGGCTCCATCGTCTCGTGGTGAGCTACCTCCATGTCGCGTTCCATCATCTGGTCCATGTCGAAAGGTTCCACACCTCCGGTGATGGCTGTGCGCAGCGTATCGCATACGAAGGCCCGGGCTTGATGATCTTTGAGGAACGCCGGATACTTCGCAAATATTTCGCTTTCCGCCGGTTTCTCGATGTCGTCTTCGATGCCGATCAGACCTTTTTTGCGAACCTTGTTGCACAACTCGAACAGCATCTTCAGGGTGTCGATGTATCTCGCCTTACTGAACTTTGACGGACCCAGTACGCCCAACACGCCTGTCAGCATGGCCTTGATGATGTGTACCGGATTCGCGACCAGCAATGTTCCCGCGGCAGCACCGACAATGGTGATAATTTCGGCCGGCTGGACGAGAACGAGGACGTGTCCCTTTTCCATCAGGAAGCCGGCGATGACTGCCGCAAAGACGACGACGATTCCAATGATTGAGACCACTAATCTCTCCTGGCTTCAGTTACGTGGTTGCCGCCGAAATATTCGCTGGCCTGCATGGCTTGGCGCGTACGTTGCAACATCGCCTGGAGCGTGTCGCCCTCAGTTGCCTGGCTGGTCCCGGTGCTCACGGTGAGGCCGATGCGGTCGCCCCACCAGCGAAAGTCAGCCGTCCTCGCCAGCCCGGCAAGGCGCCGCGCGCGCTCGGCGAGAAGCTCGGCGGTGCGCTCGTGCGCCAGCACCAGAAACTCGTTCGAGCCCCAGCGGCCCAGGACCTCCGCAGGCTTCATCTGACGCGAGAGTGTCTGCTCAAGTGTCCGCAGCATTGCTTCGCATGCATCGCGGCCATGGGTCTTGCGTAGTGACTGCGCCTGGTCGACGGTGATCCACAGCAGTCCGAACGGCATATGGCTAGTTAACCATTGGTGATGCGCCGCATCCAAACGATCTTCCATGTCGGCCTGATCACGCTCTATGTCCGCGCATTCACCGGTTTCTCCGTGGGGCAGGTTATCCATTTCTTCGACGGGATAGAAGAGTAGAGCGGCGCCGGCGAGCTCGCCGCAGGAATTGCGGAGAGCGACTCTGCGCAGCATGCCAGGCACGGAATGTCCCTGCTTATGGCTCATCGAAACCAGAGTGGCTGTGTGGAGTGGCTCCGTGGTGTCATTGTGGCTCTTAACGTCGGCTTCTGAGACTGGCGGCCGGTCGGAGTATGCGGCATAGGCCCAACCAAAGCCGTCCGCCGCCTTTACGGAAATGCCGCGTTTCCCCCTGCCGTGGCTCGTACCGGCTCTGGTCCGGTGTTCTTCGTTTACGCGGTACAGGTCTTCGGGACACGGCCGCGCGACGACATCTTCGGGTGGGTGGCCGGTGAGAGCTGCTGCCGCTTTGTTCCAGAACAAGACGTTAGATTGCTCATCGAGGATCACCACCCCTTCATCCATGAGGTCAAGGGTCGCCTCGAGTAACTCCATACGATTGCTCATATCCGCCTGCCTTGAAGCTTCAAAGGCCTTCATAGAATGGTTATCGACTGAGGTGGCCGAGACTTCACGGCGGCTGCTATCCCAGAGGAAGGGCCTCGACATCTTCGCAACACAGAGTGAGGTAGAGCGCATGAACATCGAACTGGTATATGCGAGATACCTTCACCGAGGGCTTGCTCATGTGGACTTTGTAGTCCCGGCCCGAGATCACTGTCGGGGGCGACAGCGCGCATTCGGATGACAGCCCGGGAACACCGTTCTTCCAGCCGCCTGCGAGCATGTTGCAGAGCTCGCCCAGGGCGTCGTTGATGGATTCGTCGCCTTCCTCGATAGGCGCGCCGCCAAGCATCGCCGAAGCGATCGATCGTGCCGCCTGCGACGTCATGCTGATCTGGCAGGATCCGCGCATCGCTCCGGAGAAGCCCACGATCGCCGTCCTCTCGCCCCGCTCTGGCGAGGGCATGCAAGGACTCGCGGTGTTAACAACTTCGGTGTCGAAGCCAAACATCATGCTGAAGATCTCCGTGATCGTCGCGTCGGCGCAATCCAGGGTTGCGGGAGAAAGAAATTCCTCCACGTGGTATGGCTTTGGCAGAGTGCTGGCTTCCGGCATAGCGGTTTTCCTCGGTTCTGGGTGGCTTCATACAGCCAGGAGTGGCTTGACGTTGTTCCTGATGTGGTCCACAGTGAACGGCTTGCGGATGTAGCCGCGCGCGCCGGCGAGAATTGCCTGCCGGACTTGGGGCTCGCTGTTCTCGGTGGTCACCATCACGATGGGGACGCCGACGGCGAGCTTCTCCTCTTTGATCTGCTGGAGCAACTGCAGGCCGGACATACCCGGCATATTGATGTCGCACATGATAAGCGCCACCTTGTTTACGCGGAGCAGGACGAGCGCCTCGTTCCCATCGCCCGCTTCCAGGGCAGCTTCAAACTCTACGTCCGCCATCTTCAGGATGCGCAGCACAACCTTCCGCATCATGGCCGAATCGTCTACTACCAAGACCGTTCCTTGCATGCTCTCTTCCTTTCCGATTCCCACGTGACTTTGGCCTCGTGGCTCACATTGCCCTTGCCGCTGGAGGTGCGTGTGGCTTCATGGTGCGGGCCAGAATTCCCGGGATATCCGCGAGCGACGCAACCGTGCCGACCGCATCGAGACGCACGGCCTCGCGTGGCATTCCATAAACGACGCAACTCCCCTCGTCTTGCGCGATCGTCGCTCCTCCGGCGCGCTTGAGGGCTAACATTCCCTTGGCGCCATCGGTTCCCATGCCCGTAAGCAGTACTCCCACGCCGTGGCTGCCCGCAACCTGGGCGACCGAGGCAAACATAACATCGACCGAAGGCCTCTGATAGCAAACCTGAGGTCCTTGTTGCAACTCGATGGTGTAACCGGTTCCCCCGTGCCGCAGCAGCAGGTGATAGTCTCCGGGCGCGATGAGGACGAGGCCGCGACGCAGGTTGTCGCCGTCCACAGCCTCACGCACCTCCATGCTGCAGAGCTTATTCAGTCGATTGGCAAACGCCAGGGAAAAACCGGCAGGTATGTGTTGCGTGACCACCATGGGAGGCATATCGGCAGAAAGCTGTATGAGAATCTCCTGAATCGCAACGGTTCCTCCAGTCGAGGCCCCGATGGCGATCACGGTTCGAGGATCGCCGAAGAGGTTAGCCACAGCAACGGTCTTCTGCCCCCGCTGAAGGGTGGCGGGGAGATCGCGGGCGATGTGCGGGTGGGCCCCGGCAGCCCCGCGAATCTTGCCTGCTAGAGACTGCCGCAACTCGCCCACTGAGTATGGCCCCGCAGGCTTGGCAAGCACGTCGACAGCCCCGCAGCGAAGGGCTTCCAGCGTCGCAGCACAGGATGCCTGCCCGAGCGAGCTGATGATGATGGTTGGAAGGGGGTGGTGGTGCATCAGCCGTTTCAGGAAGGTGAGCCCGTCCATCCGCGGCATTTCGATGTCGAGGGTCAGCACGTCGGGCTTGAGCGCAAATATCTTGTCGCGGGCCACGAATGCATCGGGTGCGGTGCCGACGACTTCCATATCTGACTCCGCGGAGACTGTGTCGCTGAGGATTTGCCGGACTATGGCGGAGTCGTCGACGATGAGCACCTTGATCTTCCGGCCGATCGCATTCATGGGCGGCATAGATCCTCTTCAATCGTCATCCAGACTGTGATGTCGCCGCTGTCCGTGGCGAGCCTCCATAGGAAGTCGCCGCCAAGATCGGACGACGGAACCGAGGCGCCTTCAGGGTGCGACAGCACAAACTTGTGCTCACCCTCGACACGGCTCATCACCGATCCACAGAACATGTTGGCCAACTCGCCCGCAACTTCGCCGGCCTCGACGGAAGAGATGCCGCTCTCCTCTTCCCCGAGGAAGTTTGCGGCGAGTTTGCGCGCTGTTGCTAACTCCAGGAAGATGCCAAAGCGGCCGGACAAATCGCCCACAAAGCGAAGGCTGAACGCGACCAGCGCATCTATACTCGGTGCGCCCTCGGGGCCCGTCTTTTGCGGGCCTGTCTCAAGCACAGTGGTGAAGTACATGGCATCGAGCACCTCGGAGCAGCATTCGGGGATGAGGCCGGCGAACTCAAAATCTCTCATTTGGGCCACCTCCAAGCAGCTTGTAGATTTCGCGGCTGAGAGCGGACGGCAGAAACGGTTTCGAGAGATAGCCGTTGGCGCCGAGAGTCATCATCTGCTTTGTGCGCGCCTCGCTTCTGTCGGTCGAGACCACCAGAACTGGCACGGTGGCTAGCATTGGATCTTTGCGGACTTCGAGTAGCAGTTGTTCGCCGTCCATGTCGGGCATATTGATGTCGGTCATTATTAGATCAACCCACTCGGTATGTAGCAGGGCCAGCGCCTCTCGGCCATTGCCGGCTTCGAGAAGCGTCCCCACGTCCATGCCGGAGATGTCCACAACGCGTCGCAAAACGCGTCGCATAGCCGGCGAATCATCGACGATAAGTATGTTGAAAGCCATCGTTCACTCCGATTCTCCGCGAAGGAATCGTCATCTCCTGCTCCGGTTCGCCTGATTTATTGAGTTGAATCCGCCCAGTTGCGACGGCGATCCTTACCGTCCGGGAACACGTCCCGCCAACATCTTCCTTGTGGACAATAAGGCCGCATTTCCAGAGAACCTTCCTCATCGCCAGGTGATTGCGGTGCCCGATATTGAAGGTCCCATTCGGATCCAGCATCTGCGCGCCCCCGGCCGCCATAACAACCAGCCGGGACTTCGATGCGCCAAGTTGGAGCGCCCTGTCGAACAACATCGGGATTCCGGTGTCGGCAAACATAAAGGGTCGCTTCTCTGCTTTGTCGGCGTCCAGGCCCGATTCCGGCAACATGTAGTGAAGCAGTCCAGCCACCTTCGCCGCAGGGTCATATAACACGACCGCGATGCAGGAGCCGAGAGCGTGCGTGACCAGCACGTCACAAGGGTCGTTGCTGACTTTGCAATCGCCGATGCCGACAACCAGCAACGCCATCAGACGCGCCCGATCGGGCCGACGCACACGCCGCCCGGCTTTCTGTAGGTGGCGGGACAGATGTAATCAAGGCCATGAGAGATGTTATTCAGGCTCTCGGAGTGGCCTATAAAGAGATATCCGCCATCTTCCAGATGGTCCGACAGGCGCCGCACCAGGCTCTGCTGCGTGGGCTTGTCGAAGTAAATCATGATGTTGCGGCAGAAGATGACCGCGCAGCGATACCCTTGCGGGAGCGTGGCCATCAGGTTCAGATGTCCGAATTCGATCATGGAGCGGATATCGCTCCTAAAGCGATAGCCGTCAGCGGACTCGCTTTGATCCTTGAGCAGATAGCGTTGCCGCAGAGCAGTCGGTATTTCGGCAGTGCGCTCCGAAGAATAAACACCGCGCTTCGCCCGATCGAGAACACGAGTGGAGATGTCCGTCGCTTTGATCCTGACTTTGGCCGCTGCTTCGCGTGGTGCCTCCTCGAGCAGTGACATGGCGATTGAGTATGGCTCTTCGCCACTGGAACAGGCTGCGCTCCAGATGTGAATGCGGGAACGCGTGCGCAGGGCTGGGTAGACGGTCTTCCGGAGAAAGTCGAAGTGTCTAGACTCGCGAAAAAAGCTGGTGTGATTGGTGGTGAGTTGATCCACCATGCCGGCCAGGGCAGCTCCGCTGCGGTCGCCCTGGACGTAGTTGTAATAGTCCTGGAACGATTTGAGGCCAAGCTCGCGCAGTTTCTTGCCTAGGCGTGCGGCGACCAGGCCCTGCTTGCTGTCGCGAAGGTCGAGCCCGAAGTGCTCATACGCAAGTCGGCTGATCTTCTCATATTCGCTGGCCTTTAGGATGGGCATGGAATCGGCGGCGTTGGCGTGCAAGCAGGTCACGAGGCCCTGCCCTTGAAAATGCCGTCGATCTCGAGGATGAGGCCGACCCGACCGTCCCCGAGGATGGCGCAGCCGGCGACTCCGGCGACGTTCTTGAAGCGTGGGCCTAGGCTCTTGATCACGATTTCCTGCTTGCCAATCAGGTCGTCTACAAACAGGCAGAATGGGCGGCCGCTGCTTTCGGCTACGATCAGCGTTCCCTCCGTGAGGTTGGTGGTGCGGGGCTCAACTCCGAAGCGGCGATGTAGCCGGACGATGGGCATCAGCGCTCCGCGGACCATTGCCATCTCGCCCGTCCCCTGAACGGTGGACAACATCTCCGGCGTGGGACGAAACATCTCCCGGAGCGCAAAGATCGGCACGATGTAGCGTTGCTGCCCGACGACTACCACCAGACCATCGATGAGCGCGAGCGTGAGCGGAAGTTTGATGGAAAATGTGGTCCCTTGGCCCGCCGTGGATTGGATATCGATGCGGCCACGCAGTTTCTGCACGTGTCTACGCACCACGTCCATGCCGACCCCACGACCGGAG